>Ga0164243_10000078_pt1 | contig 250566 bp, 244 predicted proteins | sample OricompcompostOP_FD_108781 | JGI IMG/M metagenome (GOLD analysis project Ga0164243, IMG submission 108781) | Organic Plus compost microbial communities from Emeryville, California, USA - Original compost - Organic plus compost (OP) | ecosystem: Engineered > Solid waste > Mixed feedstock >... | reverse complement strand
GGCGGAGCGGGAGGGATTCGAACCCTCGATACGGTTTTGCCGTATACTCACTTTCCAGGCGAGCGCCTTCGACCACTCGGCCACCGCTCCGCATGCTCTGGAGATTGCGCGCCCTAGCGGCCTCGCGCGACTTTCGCAAGCGGCCGGGCTATGGCATGAGGTCCTCATGACCGCTGCCATTCTCCGCTCGCTCCTGCTCTCGACGCTGTTGCTCGTGCCGCCGGCCGGGGCGCAGGAGGGAGTGCCCGCCGCCCCGCCGGCTCCAGGCGAGATCGTCGCGGGCGCGCCGGCGGAGGACTGGCGGGACATCGCCGCGGACGACCTGCTGGTCATGACGCTCGCGCCCGATGCGCAGGGGCAGGCCCGGCAGATCGTGATCCAGCTGATGACCGCGCCGATCAGCACCGGCTGGGTCAACAATGTCCGGACGCTGGCGCGCGCGCACTGGTATGACGGCGTCGCGGTCACGCGGGTGCAGGACAATTATGTCGCGCAGTGGGGCGATCCGGACGGGGCGGAGCCAGCCCGGGCGAAGCGGCTGCCCCCGGGCCTCGCGTCGATGACCGAGGCGCAATATGTGATCGACGGCAAGAGCGATCCGGCGCTGGCGCGGGCCCTGCTGAGGCACGGCATGCAGGCCGCGCCCGCCATCGCGCGCGCGCATGGCGCCGCCGACGAACCGCCCCCGGCGCGCGGCGACGCCTATGCCGACGGGACGCTGTTCTTCAACGGCTGGCCGCTGGCGACGGCGCGGGACAGCACCAAGGTCTGGCCGATCCATTGCTACGGCACCGTCGGCGTCGGCCGCGACATGTCGCCGGACACGGGCACGGGCGCCGAGCTTTATGCGGTGATCGGCCATGCGCCGCGCCATCTCGATCGCAACATCGCCGTGGTCGGCCGCGTGATCGAGGGTATCGAGCATCTCTCCAGCCTGCCACGCGGCACCGGCCCGCTCGGCACCTATGTCGATGCGGCGCAATATGTGCCGGTCGCCTCGATCCGCCTGGCGAGCGACCTGCCCGCCGCGCAGCAGCCCCGTTTCCAGTATCTCGCGACCGACAGCGATGCCTTCGCCCGCTATGCCGATGCGCGCGCCAACCGGCGCGATCCCTTCTTCATCGTCCCGGCGGGCGGCGCGGATGTCTGCAACATCCCCGTGCCGATCCGGCGCAAGCCTTGACGGGCCCCCTAGGTGGACCGGATCGCGTTCGAGACCGAGCTGCGCCTGTGGCGAAGCCCCGAGAGCAAGGCCGCGGCGGGCATCATCAGGATCACCGGCGAGCCCGCGCAAGCGATCCGCATGGCCGTGCTGGCCGGCCAGTGGTCGGACGGCACCAAGAAGAGCCGCAAGTCGGCCCGCGTGATCTCGACCATCGGCAAGACGACATGGAAGAATTCAGTCTTTCCCGACGAGGAGACGGGCGGCTGGGTGATGCCGGTCAACCAGGCAACACGAACCGCGGAGAAGCTCCGCGAAGGCGACCGGATCCGGGTCGTGATCGAGCTTTAGGCCGCCATGGCGCCCGTCGAGACGCAGGCACGCCTCTGGCGCTGGCAGAGCCCGACCGCGCCGGCCGCCTGGTTCTTCCTCACCATCGAGGGGGAAGCGGCGGACGCCATCCGGCTCGCGGCCATGACCGGCCAATGGCTGGACGGCCGGCGCGGCTTCGGCTCGGCGCGCGTCACCGTGACCGTCGGCGAGACGATCTGGCAGACCTCCGTCTTTCCGCACAAGGAAAGCGGGGGCTGGCTGCTGCCGGTCAAGGCCGGTGTCCGCAAGGCGGAGCGCCTGTGCGAGGGCGATCTCGTGCCGGTGACGATCGCGCTCTAGCAGGCCGCCGGGAACCGGGCAGCGGACGGCGACGTTGAACATCCGTCATCTCGAAAGGAGGCCCATGGCATGATCCGCCTCGCCATCATCTGCCTGATCGTCGCGGCCATCGCGGCCTTGCTCGGCTTCGGCGGCCTTGCCGGCACATTCGTCGGCATCGCCAAGATCCTGTTCTTCGCCGCGATCGCGCTCTTCGCCATCTTCCTCGTGCTCGGCCTGCTGGTCGGCAAGGGCATTTCCAACGCGATCGACTGACGCCGGAGCGACCATTGGGGAAAAAGGGCTCAGCACTGGCCGGCTCGCCGTCCTGAAGAAGAGGACCATGCCTTCGGCCTTTTGCAACGACCCGGTCACGGACCTTGCCCTCCTCCCGCTTGCGGGAAGGTTCAGAGCCTGTCCGCTCCATCTGAAGCAGACAGCGGCGCTCGCCACCGGATAGGCGACCGTCAGCGCAGCATCGCCTTCTGCCGACGACGCTGGACGGAGGAACCGAGGCCGATCGCCTCGCGATATTTGGCGACGGTGCGCCGGGCGATGTCGAAGCCGCGCTCGCGCAGCAGCTCGACCAGCGTGTCGTCGCTGAGGATCGCGTCCGGCTTCTCCTCGGCGATCAGCGCGCGGATATGACTCTTCACCGCCTCGGCCGAGGCCGCCTCGCCGCCGTCGGCCGAGGCGATCGCGCTGGTGAAGAAATATTTGAGCTCGAAGGTGCCGCGCGCGCAGGCCAGATATTTGTTGCTGGTGACGCGCGAGATGGTGGATTCGTGGAGATCGACCGCATCGGCGATCGCCTTCAGCGTCAGCGGCCGCAAATGGGTGACGCCGTGGCGGAAGAAGCCCTCCTGTCGCCGCACGATCTCCTCGGTCACCTTGAGGATGGTGCGCTGGCGCTGGTCGAGCGCGCGGATCAGCCAGTTGGCGCTGGCCAGGCAGTCGGACAGCCAGGCGCGCGCCGCCTTGTCACGCGCGCCGCCGGAGAGCTGGGCATGATAGCGGCGGTTGACCAGCAGGCGCGGCAGCGTCGCGCCGTTGATCTCGACCGCCCAGCCGCTGCCGGCCGCGCTGACGAGCACATCGGGCACGACCGCGGGCGGCCCGTCGCCGCCATAGCGCAGGCCGGGCTTGGGATCATAGCCGCGCAGCTCGCGGATCATGTCCGCCATATCCTCCTCGTCCACGCCGCAGATACGGCGCAGCTGGGCGATCTGGCCCCGCGCCAGCAGGTCGAGATTGTCGATGAGGCGCGCCATGGCGGGATCGTAGCGATCGGCCTCCTTCGCCTGCAGCGCGATGCACTCGGCCAGCGACCGCGCGCCGACGCCGGCCGGATCGAAGCCCTGGATCACGGCGAGCACTGCTTCCACCTGCGTCAGCGGCACGCCGAGCCGATAGGCGGTGTCGAGCAGGTCGGCCTCCAGATAGCCGGCCTCGTCGATCTGGCCGATGAGCTGGCCGGCGATGACCAGCGCCATGCCGGAGAGCGTCGCACCCGCCTGCTGCATGAGATGCTCGTGCAGGCCGATGTCGGGCGCGGCGAAACTGTCGAAGTCCGGCCCGTCCTCGCTGCCCGCGCCAGCGCCGCCGAGGCTGGAGAAATCGCTCGATCCAGGCGCCGCCGCGCGGTCGCCCGGCCCGTCGTCTATGAAGGTCTCGGCCGAATAGTCGACGTCCAGCGGCGCGTCGGCCTCGCCGCCGCCCTTGCCGATCAGCGTATCGGCGCCGGCATCGGGTCCGGAGCGCGGCTCGGCGTCCTCGACCGGCTCGGGCGCCTCCTCGCGCGCCGGCTGCGCGACCAGATCGCCCGCTTCGAGCAGCGGATTGCGCTCCAGCTCGCCGCCGATGAAGGCTTCCAGCTCCAGGTTGGAGAGCGCCAGCAGCTTGATCGCCTGCTGGAGCTGCGGCGTCATCACCAGCGACTGGCTCTGCCGCAGATCGAGACGAGGCGCGAGCGACATGACCGGATCCGCCTACGTCGCTCGCCTCACAGCGAGAAGGTCTCGCCGAGATACAGCCGGCGGACCTCGCTATTGGCGACCAGCTCGTCCGGGCTTCCGGCGAACAGCACCTTGCCGTCATAGATGATGCAGGCGCGGTCGACGATCTCCAGCGTCTCGCGGACATTGTGATCGGTGATGAGCACGCCGATGCCGCGGGTCTTCAGGTCCTTCACCAGGTCCCGGATATCGGCGATGGAGAGCGGATCGATGCCGGCGAACGGCTCGTCGAGCAGCACGATGGAAGGATTGGCGGCCAGCGCGCGCGCGATCTCGGCGCGCCGCCGCTCGCCGCCGGAAAGCGCCATGGCCGGGCTCGCGCGCAGCCGCGTCAGGCCGAACTCGCCGAGCAGCGTCTCCAGCTTCTCGGCGCGCGCCGCCTTGTCCGGCTCGCCCAGCTCCAGCACGCACAGGATATTCTGCTCGACCGTCATGCCCCGGAAGATCGAGGTCTCCTGCGGCAGATAGCCCAGGCCCAGGATCGCGCGGCGATACATGGGCAGGCCGGTGATATCGACGCCTTCCAGGATGATGCGGCCGGCGTCCGGCTTCACCAGGCCCATGATCGAATAGAAGCAGGTCGTCTTGCCCGCGCCATTGGGCCCGAGCAGGCCGACCACCTCGCCATGACCGACCTCCAGGCTGACATCGGCCAGCACCGTGCGCTTGTCATAGCTCTTGGCGATCGAGATGACCTGGAGCCGGTGCTCGACCGCCTCCGGCCCCGCGCCATTGGGGCGCAAGGGTGCGGTCACTTCGCTCATGCGCGGTTCCTCGTCATTGCATGCTCTTGGTCATTTGCCGGCGCCCGTAGCTGACATGTTATGCTGCGCCGCGCAATCTCGGTCTGGCAGGAAATTTGCGTGGCTTGGGCATGATCGGCATCCGACATGCGGTCAGGCGCGGACCGGTCACTGCTCCGGGCGCTGGCGGACCTTGAAGGTGCCGGACACGCGGCCGCCGCTCGTGGTGGTGCCGGGCGGCCCGCCCGCGACGCTGCCGTCGACCGACGAACGGCCGCTGGCCAGATCGATGACCAGCCGCTGGCCGCTGAGCCGATTGCTGCCCTGATTGAGCTGGACATTGCCGATCATGGTGATGAGCCGGCGATTGAGATCATAGATGGCGACCGATCCGCTGGCGCGCTCGTCGCCGCGCGTGACGGTCACGCCGCCCGACGCATCGAGCCGGTCGACCTCGATGCCATTGGCATCGTGATAGGCGACCGTCAGGCGCTGGGCGGTCATGGTCATGCCCGCCTGATTGACCTGCACATTGCCGCTCACGACCACGCGATCGGCGCGATCCTGCACCTCGATGCGATCGGCGGAGAAATCCACCGGCGCGCTGGTGTCATGCCCGCGCAGCACCTGGGCATCCGCGCTGCCGTCCATCGAGAGGGTGGCGATCATGACCAGCGCGGCAGCGGCGGTCGACCAGACGGGAATGCTGCGTCGCATCAGCGCCCTTTGCTGCGAATCTGATCGATGCGCAAGCGGGCGTTGCCCTCCAGCGTCACCGTGCGTCCCTCCAGATCGGCGCTCAGATGATCGGCCCGGAAGGTGCCGGCCGGCATCCGCCCTTCGACGCTGCCGCGGCTGCGCAGGCTGCGGCTGTTGAGCGCGATGTCGACGTCGCGCGTAGTCAGCCGATAGCCATTGGCGCTCTCGAACTGGATCGGGCCCTGGATCGCCACGGTCTCCTTGTCGAGATTATAGTCGCCGCGCCGCGCCGAGACGACGGCGCCGCCATTGTCCATCTGCAGCCGCGCCTCCAGCTCGTTGAGCTGCACGATCGGGTCGCGCGAGCTGCGCTGCACGGCCGAGCCGGCACGCAGCGAGAAGGGGCGGCCGCGCGAATCCTCGCCGCGATAGAGCGCTTCCACCACCTTCAGCCGCTCGCTCGCCATGTCGACCTTGTTCTTGTCGAGCACGAAGCTCACTTCGCCCTGATGCGTGAACGGCGCCATCAGCAGGAAGAGAGCCAGGGCGAGCACGGCGATCGGCAGCGCGATCTTGAGCAGCCGGACCAGCCGGTCATGCGCTCCGCCGGGCACGGCCCATTCGCGCAAGGCCGAGCGCTGCGCCGTGCCCTGCGCGGAAAGGCTGGTCTCCTCCTCGTATCGCATCGCGCCCTCAGACATGGGCGAAAATGTCGATTTCCGGCCAGCCGGCCAGATCGAGCAGTGCCCGGTGCGGCAGGAAATCGAAGCAGGCCTGTGCCAGCTCGGTGCGTCCTTCGCGCGCCAGCCGCACGTCCAGCTCGGCGCGCAGCAAATGGAGATAGCGCACGTCCGACGCCGCATAGTCGCGCTGCGCCTCGCTCAGCACCGGGCCACCCCAATCCGAGCTTTGCTGCTGCTTGCTGATGTCCTGCCCGAGCAGTTCGCGCACCAGCTCCTTGAGGCCGTGCCGATCGGTGTAGGTGCGGGTGAGGCGCGAGGCGATCTTGGTGCAATAGACCGGCGCGGCCAGCACGCCGAGATAGTGCTTGAGCGCGGCGATGTCGAAGCGGGCGAAATGGAAGAGCTTGAGCCGGGCGGGGTCGGCGATGATCGCGCGCAGATTGGGCGCGGCATAGCTGCTGCCGGGCGCGAAGCGGACGAGATGCTCGTCGCCCTGCCCGTCGCTGATCTGCACCAGGCACAACCGATCGCGCGGCGTGACAAGGCCCATTGTCTCGGTATCGATGGCGACGGCGCCCCCGGCGAGCGCGTCGGCGGGCAGATCTTCTTCATGGAGATAAACGGTCATGACTGCTCTCTTAGACGCATGACGCACGGAGGGGAACCGTGGAGCATCGCGATATCTTGCGATTCGCGAACAATGGAACATGGTTATTTGCGGGTTTCGCCAAAATCATTCGCGCTTGCTCATAAATAGCGCTATAACGAAGGTCGGCCGAGTGTGGGCTGCAGCCGAGTCCCTGTGCATGTCGTCCGGCATAGGTGATGGTTCTGGATGGACGCGTGAAAGTGATTAACAGGGTATGAGTTTCGACAGAGGGCGCCGTGGGCGCGGCAAGGACAAGCGGGACGGCTTCGGAGACCCGCAGTTCGATGGATATTCCGATTTTGGCGGTGGTTTCAGCAGCCCTCGGGGCGGTGGCGGCGATCGGGGCGGCTTCGGCGGCGGCTTTGGTGATCGTGGCGGCGGCTTCGGCGGCGGTGGTGGCTTTGGTGACCGCGGCGGTGGCGGCGGCGGCTTCCGTGGTGGCGGTGGCGGCGGCTTCCGGGGCGGTGGCGGCGGCGGGCGGGGCGGCATGCCCGCGCAGGTCGTCGGCGAAGGCTCGGGCACCGTCAAGTTCTTCAACGCGCAGAAGGGCTTCGGCTTCATCGTCCGCGACGATGGCGGCGAGGATGTGTTCGTCCATATCAGCGCCGTGGAGCAGGCCGGCCTGACCGGCCTCGCCGAAGGTCAGCAGCTCAAGTTCACGCTGGTCGACCGCGGCGGCAAGGTTTCCGCGACCGATCTGGTGATCGAGGGCGAGCCGCTGCCGGTGCCGGAACGCGCGGAGCGGGCCGAGCGCGGCCCGATGCGCCAGCTCACCGGCGAACGGGCGAGCGGCACGGTCAAGTTCTTCAACGCGATGAAAGGCTTCGGCTTCATCCAGCGCGACGACGGCCAGCCCGACGCTTTCGTGCACATCAGCGCCGTCGAGCGCGCCGGCATGAGCTCGCTGCAGGAAGGCGACCGGCTCGACTTCGAGCTGGAGGTCGACCGCCGCGGCAAATATGCCGCCGTCAACCTGGCGCCCAAGGCGGACTGAACCCGGCCGCCTGCCGAATCGAAAGGAGCCGGAAGCCCAGCGCTTCCGGCTCCTTTTCCTATGGCGATTGTGTCACCTGCAAACCCATGCCGGATGGTCGCCATGGGTGGAGAGCGGACATGCCGGTCCCCGTTCGCCCTGAGCGGAGTCGAAGGGCGAACGGGCTGGGTGCTGGGTCGGTTTGAGGCGCGGTTTGAAGGCCCGACTCAGTTGGTCCGGCCGGCCTCGAACAGGAACCAGGCGCGCCGTTCGGCCAGATCGGTCCAGTCGTCGATCATGCTATCGGTCGCATTGTCCTCCGCCGCGCTGGTCAGCTCCTTGGTAGCGCGCAGCTTCTCGACCAGCGCCAGATTGTCGTTGCGCAGCTCGGCCAGCATATCCTCGGGCTTCACATAATCCGCGTCATTGTCCTTGACCGACTGGCGCTTGGCGATGTCGCCGATGGAACGCAGCGTGGTGCCGCCGATCTTGCGGACACGCTCGGCGATCGCATCGGTCGTCGCGAAAATCTCGGTCGCCTGCTCGTCGAACATCAGATGATAGTCGCGGAAATGCGGGCCGGAGACATGCCAGTGGAAATTCTTGGTCTTGAGATAGAGCGCGAACGTGTCCGCCAGCAGCCCGTTGAGCGCCTCGACAACGGACTTGACAGCGTTGGCCTTGAGATCGGTCGGGGTTTTGAGCGCACTGTTCGTCATGTTTCGCCTCCATCGCGTGCTGAGAATCCTGCCAGATACGTTCGGCAGCGTGAGCCGTTCCATGCCACGGACTGCGCGTTTGGGCGAGCGGATAGCGACTCTTGCAATGATCGATCCGCACGATCAATCGAGCAAGCCGAGGACGCGCAAGGCGCAGCCGACGCCGATCAGCAGCATCAGGACCGGGCAGACGATGCGGATCGGGATCGCGCGCTCATGGCCGCGTCCGGCCAATAGCGGCGGCAGCAGCGCGGCAAGGCCGCCCAGCCCAGCCGCTACCGGTCATCGCCGCGATGCCTGGTCGAGCGCGAGCCCGAGCAGCAGGGCATCCATGGCGCGGGGTCAGCGGCAGCCGCGCAAGGCCGCTGCAGCCAGATAGACCCGAGCCGATTCGGGTGGAGGGGCTTCGCTGCCGGCGACGGCGTCGCGCATCAGGGCGAAATAGGTCATGGCGACCTGCCGATGCCCATTATAGGCGACAACCGATTCAAGCATGCTGGCCAGACCCTCGACCGCATCATAGCCATGGCGGCGCGAGAAGATACGCAGATCGTCCAGCCGATCACAGAGCGCCGCGCAGGTCAGCCGCGCGCAATCCGCCTGCAGCGCCTCGATCCGGCTGATGAGCTGACCATGAACATAGCGGGCCGAATCGTTTCGCACAGGCGCCTCCCTCGCAGGCCGACCCGGCATCGCGCCACTCCGGCCTCTCCGGTGCTGCTTGTGGCAGATTGTAGTTAATGCCCGGTTTCCCGTCGGATCATGTCGCCGCATCTCAAGCCAAGGCCCCTCCCAGGCGGCTCCAGCGCTTGACAAAAGCGCGCGTTTCCAGCATTGGCCCCGCCGAACCGGACGTTGCGCGAGGCAGCGGCCATTTTCATTCTGCTTCCAGTGCCCAAGTCCTTGCTTCGGCAGGATGGGTGCGTTTTTGTTGAGGAACCGGCCATGGCGAAGCCAGCCACCGTCAAGATCCGCCTCGTCAGCTCGGCTGACACCGGCTTCTTCTATGTGACCAAGAAGAATCCGCGCAACCAGACCGAGAAGCTGAGCTTCCGCAAATATGACCCGGTCGCGCGCAAGCATGTCGAGTTCAAGGAAGCCAAGATCAAGTAAGCGCCGCGCGGCGATTCCCGCCCGGTTGAACCTTACAGCATCTTCAAGTCGCCTTGCCTGACCTGCGCGGTGCCCGCGCATCGGGGCGTTCGGTTGCCCGCACCGCCAAGACAATCTCGCTCCGCAGTCGGGCGACGGCAAGCGTCATTCGGATCAAAGAAACTCGGTGCTCCTGCGAAAGCAGGAGCCCAGGGCCATCGGGCACGGCTCATGCGCCCACATGATAGTCCTATTCAAGCGGGACAGATCTTGAGTTGGAAGCGGCCTGGTTCCCTGGACTCCTGCCTGCGGGAATAGGTGCTCGACCACAGAGTGACGGACCATCAGGCGGCCCGGCGGGCGATCCGGTTCAGCCAGGCGCGGGCCTGGCGTTGCGCCTCGGCGATCTCGCGCATGGTCATCTCTCCTGCGATCTCGGCGCGGCAGGCCTGGCCTTCCGCGCTGCCGGCAAGCGCCGCGAGGTTGAACCATTTATGCGCCTCGACGAGATCGACATCCACGCCGCCGGTGCCGCAGCTATAGGCGACGCCCAGTTCGTAGCGCGCCCGCGCATCGAACGTCGCCTCATATATGCGGCTCTCCATCAGGAAGCGCGCGCTTTCCAAAGCATTCGCCACGATGACCCCCCAAAGATCCGGTTCGCGTCGGCGCGAACCAATCATGGTCGGCTTGAGAAATGGTTAACGCGCGGCGCGGCGTAATCGGAGGTCCGGTCAGGTTCCATATGGCTCAAGGGTTAACGGCGATATTGTCGATGAGCCGCGTGCCGCCGATGCGCGCCGCGGCCAGCAGCCGCGCCGGTCGATCGAGGACAATGAGCGGCGCCAGGCTGCGTGCGTCGCACAGCGCGACATAGTCGACCGCATCGAAGCCCGAATCGAGCAGGTAGCGCGCGCCCCAGGCGAGGATGGCGGAAACATCCTCGCGTGCCTTGATGGCCTCGCCGGCCGTCACCAGCATTTCGGGGAGGGCGACCGCCTTTGTCCGCTGCGCCGGCTCCAGATAGGCATTGCGCGAGGACAGGGCGAGTCCATCCCTATCCCGCACCGTGGGCACGCCGACGATCCGCACCTTGAGATCGAGGTCGGCCACCAGCCGCCGGATCATCACGAGCTGCTGAAAATCCTTCTCGCCGAAGCAGGCGATGTCGGGCCGCACCTGGCCGAACAGCTTGGCGACCACCGTCGCGACGCCATCGAAATGGCCGGGGCGGGCGGCGCCGTCCAGCCCGTCGGTCACGCCGCCGACATGGATGCTGGTCGCGAAGCCGTGCGGATACATGAGCTCGACGTCCGGCGCCCACAGGGCCGCGACGCCGGCCGCCTCCAGCATGGCGATATCCTGCGCTTCCCGGCGCGGATAGGCGGCAAGATCCTCATTGGGCCCGAACTGGGTGGGATTGACGAAGATCGAGACGAGCACATGGTCGGCCAGCGCCCTGGCGCGCGTCACCAGCGCCATATGGCCGCCATGCAGCGCGCCCATGGTCGGCACCATCGCGATTCGCCCGCCATCGGCGCGCAGGGCCGCGAGACCGGCATTCAGCGTGGTGATGTCACGGAAGATTTGCACGCGGTCCGAGCCTCCGATAAGGCCCCTTGGCAGGGGTCTGGGGCGGCTTCGCCTCTCCGGCCCGGGCGGTCAAGGGGCCGCATCCACCACGAAGAGCTTCGACCCGCCCATGACCAGCGCCGCGCCGCATCTGATCGTCTTCGCCAATGAGAAAGGCGGCACCGGGAAGTCCACGACCTGCGTGCACACGGCGGTCGCTCTGGCGGCGCAGGCCGTGCCCGTCGCGGTGATCGATCTCGATCATCGCCAGCGCACCGTGGCGCGCTATCTGGAGAATCGCGCGGAAACGGCGCGGCGCCGCGAGGCGGAGCTGCCGATGCCGGCCTGCGCCGTCTATGCCGGCGATTCGCATGAAGGGCTCAACGAGGCGATCGCCCGCGCTGCCGTGGCGGGCGCGCGCGTCGTCATCATCGACACGCCCGGCCGTGACGATCCGCTGGCCCGCTATGCCGCCACCTGCGCCAACACGCTGGTCACGCCGATGAACGACAGCTTCGTGGACTTCGACCTGATCGGGCAGGTCGACCCGGAGAATTTCAAGGTGAAGCGCCTCAGCTTCTATTCCGAGCTGATCTGGGAGACCCGCAAGACCCGCGCCAAGGCGGATGGCGTGTCGATCGACTGGGTCGTGCTGCGCAACCGCCTGCATCATATGGAAGCGCGCAACCAGCGGCGCGTGGGTGATGCGCTCGTCGAGCTTTCCCGCCGCGTCGGCTTCCGCGTCATTCCCGGCCTCTCGGAGCGCGTGATCTTCCGTGAGCTGTTCCCTTCCGGCCTCACCCTGCTCGACAAGGGCCAGCTCGGCGAGCTGGGCGTCAGCCATCTGGCGGCCCGGCAGGAGCTGCGCGAGATGATCGCGGGCCTGGCGCTGCCCATGCTCGGCAGGCACCGGGCCACGCAGACCGCCGCCTGATCCATGCCTTTGCTCCTCGCCGCGCTGGCCGTGCTCGGGCTGTGGCTCTGGCTGCGCGGGCGGGGCCGGCGCGTGTCCGCGCAATGGGTCGCGATCGCCGGCGCGCTGATCGGCGCGACGCTTGCCGCCAAGGGCATGCCGGTGGTGGGCGCGCTGATCGCGACCGGATCGGGCCTGTGGCTGCAGTTCGGGCCGCAGGCGCGGGGCGGCGGCCGCATGCCGCCCGGTCCGCCCGCGGGGCTCGACCGGGCCGAGGCGGCCGATCTGCTCGGCGTCGCGCCCGATGCGGATCGTGAGACCATCCTGGCCGCCTATCGCCGGCTGATGGCGCGCAATCATCCGGATGCGGGCGGCTCTGCAGGCCTTGCCGCCCGGCTCAACGCGGCCCGCGACGCGTTGCTGAAATCGCAGGCGCCCGCCAGGCCCGACAGCGGGGAGAGCGCATGACACATCAATTCCATCCCACGATCCTGCGCGAATATGACATTCGCGGCATTGTGGGGAAGACGCTGGCCGAGGCCGATGCCTATGCGATCGGGCGCGGCTTCGGCACGCGCGTCGCCCGTGCCGGCGGATCGCGCGTCGTCGTCGGCTATGATGGGCGGCTCTCCTCGCCCGCGCTGGAGCAGGCGCTGGTGCGTGGCCTCAACGAGAGCGGCATCCATGTGGTCCGCATTGGCCTGGGGCCGACGCCGATGCTATATTATGCCGAAGCCGTGCTGGAGGGTGTGGATGGCGGCATCCAGATAACCGGCAGCCACAATCCCGCCGATTACAACGGCTTCAAGATGGTGCTGCGGCATGGCCCCTTCTTCGGGCCGGACATCCGGTCGCTCGGCGCGCTCGCGGCCGAGGGTGACTGGGTCGATGGTCACGCGGACAGCGAGACGCTGGACATCATGGACCGCTATGCCGCGCGCCTCGTCGAGGGGTTCGATGGCCAGGCCTTCCGCATCGGCTGGGATGCGGGCAATGGCGCGGCCGGCCCAGTGGTCGAGAAGCTGGTGAAGCTGCTCCCCGGTGAGCATCACACGCTGTTCACCGATGTCGACGGCCATTTCCCCAATCATCATCCCGATCCTACCGAGGAGAAGAATCTGGCGGATCTGCGCGCGCTGGTCGCGGAGAAGAAGCTCGATTTCGGTCTGGCCTTCGATGGCGACGGCGATCGGATCGGCGCGATCGACGGCGAAGGAAGGGTGATCTGGGGCGATCAGCTGCTCGCCATCCTGGCCGAGCCGGTGCTGCGGGACGAGCCGGGCGCCACGATCATCGCGGACGTGAAGGCCAGCCAGGCGCTGTTCGACCGGATCGCGCAGCTCGGCGGCACGCCACTCATGTGGAAGACCGGCCACAGCCTCATCAAGTCCAAAATGAAGCAAACCGACAGCCCGCTGGCCGGCGAGATGAGCGGCCACATCTTCTTCAGGCACCAATATTATGGCTTCGACGATGCGCTTTATGCAGCCGTGCGCCTGATTCGCGCCGCCAGCGACCTTGGCCGGAGCGTCACGGCGCTGCGCGGCGCGATGCCGGCGATGGTCAACACGCCCGAACTGCGCTTCCAGGTCGACGAAAGCCGCAAGTTCGCGGTGATCGACGAAGTGCTGGAGCGGTTGGCGGCCGAAGGTGCGCGGGTCGACGCGACCGACGGCGCCCGGGTGAACACGCCCGACGGCTGGTGGCTGCTGCGCGCCTCCAACACGCAGGACGTGCTCGTCGCGCGCGCGGAAGCGAAGGACGAGGCCGGTCTCGCCCGGCTGATGGCGCAGATCGACGCGCAGCTCGCCCTTTCCGGTCTCGCGCGGGGTCCGCAGGCCGGACATTGAACCAAAGCAGATGCGTAGACTGAACCATTGAGTTGCACCAATTGCATCTGTAATCATTTTTTCGCAATTGCAAAAGATTTGTATGTAACGCATACGGATCAGGCCTTTCAGGCATCCTCTCCTAAAACTTCCAGGCCGTCCTTCGGGGCGGCCTTTTTTTTGCGATTATGCCGTTTGCAAGTCCGGCGCTTCATCCCGTGCCGGCCTGCGATCCGGCTCCTGCTCTCGCATCCCTTCCGGCTCAGGCATAACGGAGAGGTTGTGGAAATTGTGCCCTACACAATCGAAAAGGGCACTCTCGACAGCCATTTCGACACGCTCGATGTTGGCACGAATCCCTGCCGTTCCACCTCGAACCGAGGTCCAAACGATCCGCTCCCCACACCATTCGCCCTGAGCGAAGTCGAAGGGCTTGGCTGAGCCGCAGGCGAAACTACTTCGCTCCGCTCAGTAGCGCCCTTCGACTTCGCTCAGGGCGAACGGAGACTGGCATGTCCCTCCCCACCTCAGAGAGCCCTGCGGCACCTTGCAAACGATATAATCGCTTTCTTTGACGATCGGTTCGAGTGGGCTTCGAGCTTGTCGAGAAGCCTGTCGAGAACGCTTTCCCGATCACAGGTCGAGACAGGCTCCACCCTCCGCTCGAAGCGAACGGAGAACGCGCGGAACCGGCGGACGGCACGACGCATTTAAGCTGCAGCACCTATCATATGAGAGGAGGACCCGATGGGCCGACTCTGGATGCTCGCGGTCGTGATCGGCCCGATCCTGCTCGCTCTGGCGCTTGCATGGGCGATCTGGCGCAATCGGCGCGAAACCGGCCCGGGTGACATCGAGCAGACCGAACGCGCGACGAAGCGGCTTCACGAGCAGATCGAGGAAGAGGACAAGGCACGGGAGAATCCGGCCGCGGAGCCGTGAGGCAGCGCAGGCGGCCATGGATGCTGCCGGCCCTTGAGCCGGGGCTGTCCCGGGTCCACATCTGCGCCCATGCCGGCGGCGCTTCCTTCGATCATCGCATCCTGGCTGCACGGGCGCGGCTGGCAGGTGCGCAGGCACCAGCAGGCGATGCTCGAAGCGGCGCGGCGCGGCGAGCATGCGCTGCTGGTCGCCCCGACCGGCGCGGGCAAGACGCTGGCCGGCTTCCTCCCCAGCCTTGCCGATCTCATCGAACGGCCGCGTGAGGGCCTGCACAGCCTCTATGTTTCGCCGCTGAAGGCGCTCGCCGTCGACGTGCGGCGCAACCTGCTGACCCCCATCGAGGAGATGGGCCTGCCCATCCGCGTCGAGACCCGCACCGGCGACACGCCCGGCGACCGCAAGGCCCGCCAGCGCATTCGTCCGCCGCAGATGCTGCTCACCACGCCCGAATCGCTCTCGCTGCTGCTGTCCTATCCGGACGCTCACCTGCTGTTCGCTGATCTGGAGACGGTGATCATCGACGAGATCCATGCCTTCGCCGCCGAGAAGCGGGGCGATCTGCTCAGCCTCTCGCTCTCGCGCCTGCAGGCGATCCGGCCGTCGCTGCGCCGCGTCGGCCTCTCGGCGACCGTCGCCGATCCCGATGCCTATCGCCGCTGGCTGGCGCCGGGTGGCGCAGGCGAGGCGGTGACGCTGGTCGAGGGCGATCCGGGCGCCCCGCCGGACCTCTCCATCCTCGTGCCCGAGGATCGCGTGCCCTGGTCCGGCCACAGCGGCAAATATGCCGCGAAGCAGGTGATCGACATCATCGCCGCGCATCGCATGACGCTCGTCTTCTGCAACACGCGCGGCCTCGCCGAACTGATCTTCCAGGAGCTGTGGAGCGAGAATGACGCCAATCTGCCGATCGGCATCCATCATGGCAGCCTCAGCCGGGAGGCGCGGCGCAAGGTGGAGGCAGCGATGGCGGATGGGCGGCTGCGCGGCCTCGTCGCCACTGCCAGCCTCGATCTCGGCATCGACTGGGGCGATATCGACTGCGTGATCCAGATGGGCGCGCCCAAGGGCAGCTCGCGCCTGCTCCAGCGCATCGGCCGCGCCAATCACCGGATGGACGAGCCGAGCAAGGCGATCCTCATCCCCGGCAACCGCTTCGAATATCTCGAGGCGCAGGCCGCCTATGACGCGGTGATGGCCGGCGCACGCGATGCCGAGCATTTCCGCGCCGGCGCGCAGGACGTGCTGGCACAGCACATCATGGCGCTCGCCTGCGCCGGGCCGGTCGACCCGGACGCGCTGCTGGCCGAAGTGACCAGCGCCACGCCCTATGCCGCGCTCACCCGGGCGCAGCTCGACGACATGCTCGGCTTCGTCTCGACCGGCGGCTATGCCCTGCGCGCCTATGACCGCTTCCAGCGGCTGGTGCGCGATGCGGACGGGCGCTGGCGGCTCGCCCATCCCCGCTTCGCCCAGCAGCATCGCATGAATGCCGGCATCATCGTCGATCAGCCGGCGGTCGACATCCGCTTCGCCAATGGCCGCAAGCTGGGGACGGTGGAGGAGATGTTTGCCGCCACCCTCAGCCCGGGCGACCGCTTCTTCTTCTCCGGCATGTCGCTGGAGCTGGTCCGCCAGACCGAGGCCGAGCTGATCGTGCGCGCCAGCACCAGGTCGGCGCAGATCCCGAGCTGGGGCGGCACGCGCATGGCCATGACGACGCATCTGGCCGGCCGCGTGCGGCGCTTCCTGGCCGATCCTTCGCAATGGCACCGCTTCCCGGCCGATGTGCATGAGTGGCTGGCGATGCAGGCGGTGCGCTCCGTCCTGCCCCGGCCGGACCAGCTGCTCGTCGAGACCTTCCCGCATGAAGGGCTGCACCATATGGTCGTCTACAGCTTCGAGGGCTGGAACGCGCACCAGTCGCTCGGCATGCTGCTCACGCGCCGCATGGAGGAGCGTGGTCTCAAGCCCATCGGCTTCGTCTCCAACGACTATGCGCTGGCGGTCTACGGGCTGGAGCCGGTCGCCGATCCGCGTCCGCTCTTCTCGGCCGACATCCTAGACCATGAGTTCATCGCCTGGGTGGAGGAATCGAGCCTGCTCAAGCGCGCCTTCCGCGACGTGGCGGTCATCTCCGGCCTGATCGAGCGCCAGCAGCCCGGCGCGCGCAAGACTGGCCGGCAGGTGAGCTTCTCGACCGACCTCATCTATGACGTGCTGCGCCGCTACGAGCCGGATCATCTCCTCCTCAAGGCGGCCTGGGCGGATGCGCGTGCGCGCATGACCAATGTCGGTCGCCTGGGCGAGCTGATCGACCGGGCGGCCGCCACGCTGCTGCACAAGCCGCTCGCGCGCGTCAGCCCGCTGGCCGTGCCGGTGCTCATCATGATCGGCCGCGAGCATGTCGCCCAGCACGAGACCGACAATGCCCTGCTCGTCGAGGCCGAGGAAGCGCTGGCGGCGCTGGCGATGCAGCCCGATTAGGCTGCTGCCAAATTGCTTCGCGACCGTCCCGCCTCATGCTATTCTGGGCGGCCGAGAGAGGATGCTCCGATGACGGTTCGAACCCCTGCGGCCCTGACGGCCGTGATCCTGGCCCTGGCGTCGGCCGCCGCCGCGCAGGATGCCGCTCCGCCCGCGCAGGCGCCGGGCAACGGGATATTTTCGGTCGGCGCCAACACGCCGGCGATTCCGCTCGACATACCGGCCGCCACGCTGCAGCTCGACGACCAGCTGCTGCTCGGGCGCGACCAGTCCGATCGGATGACCATGCCCGTGCAGATCGCCGGTGTGGGCCCTTACAACTTCATCATCGATACCGGCTCGCAGCGCACCATCGTGGCCTCCGAGATCGCCCAGCGCCTGGCGCTGCCGGCTCTGCCGCCGGTCGAGATCGTCAGCATGGCCGGCCGGGTGACGGTGCCGACGGTGCAGGTCGGTGGCCTCAGCTTCGGCGATCATGTCGTCGAGAATCTCGAGGCGCTGAGCATCGATCATCACGATCTGGGCGGCGCCGGCCTGATCGGCCTCGACGGGCTGCGCAACAAGCGGCTGACGCTCGATTTCCGCGAGCGGCGCATGACGGTCGGCCGCAGCGCGCGGTCGCGGCCGCCCCGGTCCGATCGTGACACGATCGTCGTCCAGGCGCGGAGCCGGTTCGGCCAATTGATCCTCGTCGATTCGCGGATCGACGGGAAGAAGGTCAACGTCATCCTCGATACCGGCGCCGAGATGAGCGTCGGCAACATGGCCCTGTTCCGCAACCTCAAGCTCAATCGCCTGGTCGTGCCGCCGACGCCGACCACGCTCACCAGCGTGACCGGCGCGCAGGTGCCGGCGCTGTTCACCATCGTGAAGCGCATCAGCATCGGCGGTGTCGAGCTCGCCAATGTGCCGATGGTGTTCCTGGATGCGGCGCCCTTCGCGGAGCTGGATCTGGCCGACCGGCCGGCCATGCTGCTCGGCATGCACATGCTGCGGCAGTTCGATCAGGTCGCCATCGACTTCGGTAGTCGCCGCGTCGACTTCCACTTGCCGTCAGGCGCCACCGGTCCCGACGCGACGCGCTTCGCGGGCGCCATGACACCGCGCGCAGGATCCTTCTGAGGGCGGTAGCGGCTGGCCGCAGCGCATGCACAGCGGCAGCGCCCGCGCTTGCTCGCCATGGCCGATCGCGACGCGCTCGTCGAACAGGAAGCATTCGCCGCGCCACAGGCTGTCGGCCTCCCCGATCTCGGCCAGATAGGCGAGGATGCCGCCGCGTAGATGATAGACCGCGTCGAAGCCTTGCGCACGGGCATAGGCGGTCGACTTCTCGCAGCGTATGCCGCCGGTGCAATACATGGCGATGCGCGGGGTGCGGCCCTGCGCGCTTCACTGCGTGGCCTGGGCGTCGAACCAGGCGGGGAAGTCGCCGAAGCTGCGTGTGCCCGGATCGACCGCACCGGCGAAGGCGCCGAGCGCGACTTCATAGTCGTTGCGCGCATCGATCAGGATCGTGTCGGGATCGGCGATCAGCGCGTTCCAGTCGGCCGGCGCGACATGGATGCCCGCGCCGCCGGCCGCATCGACATCGGGCACGCCCATGATGACGATCTCGGGCTTCACCTTGACCTTCCAGCGCGTGAAGGGCAGCGCCGCGCTCCGGTGCAGGCGCGGCGTGAGCGCGGCGAAACCGGGCTCGGCGCGCAGCAGGTCGAGCAGCTCGTCGACCGCCGCCGGCTCGCCCGCGATCGTGCCGTTGACGCCTTCCCCGGCCAGGATGATCGAGCCGGTCAGGCTGCGAGCGGCACCGAAGGCGCGCAGGCGGGCGGCCAGCGCGTCGGGAGCGGGCAGGGGTGCGAACCGGTAGAAGCGGCGATCTGGGCAGGCAGGGCGTCAGGGGCAGTCATGTCGGCGCTTTAGGGCCCTTCGCGGCGGAAGGGAATTGCTCCCCTCCCGCAAGCGGAAGGGGAATGCACCTGCCCGGTCCGCTATGGCTCATATCGCACAAAGTTCGCCCTTTGTTCGACATCCCGATTGAAAGCCGGCCAGCCAGGCGGCATAGCATCCGCATGGACGGCCGGTCTCATTTCCAGTTCGGTGCGCATGTCTGGGCCGCGCTGCCGCAAGGCGCGCTGTTCTGGCCTTCGCGCGGGGCGCTGATCGTTGCCGACCTGCATTTCGAGAAGGCCAGCGCCTATGCCGTCCGTGGCCAGATGCTGCCGCCCTATGACAGCCTGGCGACGCTCGCTGCGCTCGACCATGCCATCGCCGCGACGCGGGCACGCGAGGTCTGGTGCCTGGGCGACAGCTTCCATGATGTCGACGCGGCCGACCGCATGACCGGCGAGACGCTCGATCGCCTCGCCCGCACCATCGGCGCGTTGCGCTGGACCTGGATCACGGGCAATCACGACCCCGCGCCCGATCCGCGCCTCGGCGGCGACATCATCGCCGAAGCGCTGGTCGATGGCATCGTGCTGCGCCACGAGGCGGCTGCTCATGAGACCAGGCCAGAGATTTCCGGCCATTTCCACCCCAAGCTGCGGATGAGCCATCGCGGCCGGGCGGTCTCGCGCCGTTGCTTCCTGCGCGGCGAGCGAAAGCTCATCCTGCCGGCCTTCGGCGCGCTGACCGGCGGGCTGGATGCGGGCGCGCCGGCCATCCGCGCGCTGCTCGGAGCGGGCAGCGAGGCCCTTGTCCCCGTGCCCGACCGGTTGCTCCGCTTCGCCTTGCCGTAGCGGCAAGCCGGTTCCGCAAGCGCTGACTGTCACAAATTAGCCACATCCCGTCAGCTCGGAAAAATGGGGGATTCCCGCGCCTTTCGCCATCGCGTATGCTGCTCCCCGAGACGGTGCGCCAACGCCCGGCAAAAGATAACAGGAGAGAAACGCATGCATCGACTGTCCGTCATTGCATCTGCCAGCGCCATGGCGCTGATGGCAGCCCTCGCTTCCCCCGCGCTCGCACAGGACACGCCCCAGGTCGCCGAGGATGATGCGGGCGACGCGGAGGCCGGCGCGATCATCGTCACCGCCACGCGCCGCGCCAGCCCGCTCTCCGACGTGCCGATCGCCGTCTCGGCGGTCACGGCCCAGTCTCTGCAGAACAGCGGCGCCAACGACATCCGCCAGCTCAACCAGCTCGCGCCCTCGCTGCTCGTCTCCTCGACCGGATCGGAAGCCAATGGCGCGGCGCGCATTCGCGGCATCGGCACGGTCGGCGACAATCCGGGCCTGGAAAGCTCGGTCGCGGTGTTCATCGACGGCGTCTATCGCGCGCGCACCGGCGCGGGCCTGACGGACCTGGGCGAGATCGAGCGGATCGAGGTGCTGCGCGGGCCGCAGGGCACGCTGTTCGGCCGCAATGCCTCGGCCGGCATCCTCAACATCGTCAGCAAGTCGCCGAGCTTCAATTTCGGTGCCAGCGGCGAGGTCACATATGGCAATTACGACTATTGGCGCCTCGCCGCCCGCGTCACCGGGCCGATCACGCAGCAGCTGGCGGCCAGCATCGAGGGCAACTGGTCGCGGCGCGACGGTTTCCTCAAGATCGTCGACGCGTCGGGCAACCAGATCGGCGACACCAACGACCGCAACCGCTATTTCCTGCGTGGCCAGCTGCTGTTCGAGCCGTCGAGCGACCTGTCCGTCCGGCTGATCGGCGACTATACCCATCGCGACGAGAGCTGTTGCGGCGCCGTCTATATCAGCACGTTCGAGCAGGTGGGGGCGAGCCCCGAGACGGCCACGCGCAATCCCGACAATCGCATCGTCAACATCCTGAATGCGCTGGGGACGCAATTCCCCAACGGGACGACGCCCTATGCGCAGGATCCCTATCAGCGGAACATCAGCATCACGCCCGGCCGCGACTATGCGAGCGACCTCAAGGATTGGGGCGTCTCGGCCGAGATCAACTATGACTTCGGCGGCGCCAAGCTCACCAGCATCACCGCCTATCGCGACTATCGCTCGGCCGACTATGGCGATTATGACTATGCGACGGCCGATCTTCTCTATCGCGATCCCAACACCTTCCGCGAGTTCAAGACCTTCAGCCAGGAGCTGCGCCTGCAGGGCTCGGCGTTCGGCGACGTGCTCGACTGGCTGGTCGGCGGCTATTATGCGCATGAGGATCTGACCCTGCGCGACAATATCCGCTTCGGCGCCGACTATGGTCGCTTCGCTGCCTGCCGCCTGATGGCGGGCGCGGGCAACAGCAGCAATCTCAATGCCGCGCAGCTCAGCCTGTGCGCCGCGCCGATCGACGGCAATCCGGCGACGCCCGATATCGGCAACCTGATCGCCGGCACCCAGGCCAATCTGAACGCCGGCCTCTATTCCGCCATCTATGCGCAGCTGATCGCGGCCGGCGCGCCGCCGGCCGTGGCGGATGCGACCGCGCGGGCACAGGCCGGCGCCATCTCCGGCGGGCTCGGCCAGGGGCTGACCGCGCTTGCCGGCATCCCCTCAGGCACTGGCGACACTGATTCGCGCTACTTCCAGAAGAGCGAGAACTGGGCGCTGTTCACCCACAACATCATCCACATCTCGGACCGGATCGACCTGACGCTGGGCTTGCGCTACACGCATGAGAGCAAGAAATTCTCGGCCGATCTCAACAACAACAATGCGACCTGCGCCGCACTGCAGGCTTCCAGCCTGCCGAGCCTCGCCACCAATCCGTCGCTCGGTGCCGCTTCGCAGCTTGCCGGCGGCATCCTGACGCTGGGCTGCCTCGGCAATGCCAGCACCGGCCTCAACGCGCTCGACCTGCATGACAGCTTCAACGACGGCGAGTTCTCGGGCACGGCCGTCCTGTCCTTCAAGGTCGATGACGACCTGCTGCTCTATGGCAGCTATTCGCGCGGCTACAAGGCGGGCGGCTACAATCTCGACCGGTTCGAGCTGGGCAATCGCGGCGTCGGCACGGCCATCTCGCCGATCACCTATTTCAGCCCGCGCACCAATGCGGATGCCTCCAGCCTCCAGTTCGGCGCCGAGACGGTCGACGCCTTCGAGATCGGCCTCAAGATCAACCGGCCGACCTGGGGCCTGAATGTGGCGGCGTTCCGCGAGGAGTTCAGCAATTTCCAGCTCAACACCTTCAACGGCACCAGCTTCGTGGTGCAGAACATCAATGGCTGCGCCAGTGCGCTGGCGGCCGACGGGACCTGCGATGATACCAAGCCGGGCCTGGTCAGCCAAGGCGTCGAGATCGAGGCCTATATCGCGCCGACCCGCAACCTGCGTGCCAATGCCGGCGTCACCTATGCCCGCGCCAAGTTCGCGGACCGGCTGGTCGGCAATGAGGACGGCAGCGTGCCGCTCGATCCGGCGCTGTTCCTGCTGCCCGACAAGACCAACAGCAATGCGCCGCGCTGGGTCGCCACCGCCAGCATGGCCTGGACGCCGGACATCGGCGCCTCCGGCCTCTCGGCGCTCTTCTATGTCGACGGGCGCATGACCGACAATTTCAACACCGGCTCGGACCTCTACCCCGAGAAGGCGCAGGACAGCTACATCGTCGCCAATGCGCGCATCGGCATCCGGGGCCCCGAGCAGATGTGGGCGATCGAGTTCTGGGGGCAGAATATCTTCAATGCCGGCTACAGCCAGGTGGCGTTCAACAGCCCGCTGCAGAGCTCCAGCCCGAACAACCAGTCGGTCGCCCAGCTCGGCCGGTTCGGCACCATGTCGAACCAGCTCTTCTCGGCCTATCTGGCCGAGCCGCGGACATATGGCATCACGCTGCGGGGCAAGTTCTGACGGGTTGGCGGCGACGGCATCGTCCGGTCTCGAGGACTGTCCGCCCCGAATGCAGGCACCCGGGGCGTGGAAGCGATGCCCGGCCGCTCCAGGCTCCTGCCTTCGCATGAGTACTGAGCCTGAAGCGATCGCCGCGTCATGCTGTTGGCGATCTCATGCCCGTGCGCCGAACAGCGCGGTGCCCACCCGCACTTGGGTGGCGCCAAGCATAACCGCCGTCTCATAGTCGCCCGACATGCCCATGGATCGCCCGGCCAGGCCTTGGTCGCACGCCAGCTTGTCGAGCAGAGCGAAATAGGGCGCGGGCTCGACATCGGCGGGCGGCACGCACATCAGGCCCACGACCGGCAGGCCGGCGGCGCGCGCCTCGGCGAGCAGCGCCGGCAGGTCCGCGACGGCGCAGCCGCCCTTCTGCGGCTCGTCGCCGATATTGACCTGCACGAAACAGTCCGGCCGGCGGCCTTTCCTGTCCATCGCCCGGGCCAGCGCGGCGACCAGCGAGGGGCGGTCGAGCGAATGGATCGTGTCGAACAAGGCGACCGCCTCGTCCGCCTTGTTGGACTGGAGCTGGCCGACCAGATGCAGCGCGATATCCGGAGCGCGCTCGCGCAGCGCCGGCCATTTCGCCTGCGCCTCCTGCACCCGGTTCTCGCCGAACAATCGCTGACCGGCGGCGATGAGCGGCGCGATCGCTTCGGCGTCATGGGTCTTGCTGACTGCGATCAGCGCCACCGAACCCGGTGCGCGGCCGGCCACCCGCTCGGCCTTCGCGATGGCTGCGCGCACCTCGGCGAGCCGCGCCGCTGCTTCCGTCTCGTCGCTATGCTGGATCATCGGCGCCGCTATAAGAGCGGCCATGCGGCAAGGCCAAGGCAAAAGCGGGAAGATCGGCAAGGTGCTGCCGCGCATCTGTCTGATGACAGACCCGCGCATCGCGGAGGCGGATCTGATGCGCGCCGTCCAGCGACTGCCGCGCGGCTCGGCAATCGTGGTGCGGCACTATGATCTGCCCGCGCAAATGCGCCGCGCGCTGTTCGATCGGATAAGACGGCGCGCGCGCCGGCGCGGCTGTCTGATCCTGCTCGCGGGCGATCCCGCCACGGCACGTACCTGGGGCGCGGACGGTCATCATGGCCGCGCGGGCGGGCGCCGCGCCGGCAAGGCATGGCTGCACAGCGCTCCGGCGCATGATCGGCGCGAGATCGTGGCGGCCGCCCAGGCCGGCGCCGATGTGGTGCTGCTCTCGCCGCTGTTCGCGACGCGCTCGCATCCCGGCGTTCGGCCGCTGGGCCCGGTGCGCTTCGCCGCGCTGGCACGGCATGCGCCAGTGCCGGTGATCGCGCTCGGCGGCGTGCAGCCGCGCCATGCCACGCTGCTCCGCCGGCTCGGCGCGTACGGTTTCGCGGCGATCGACGGGCTGACATATCGCAAGCTATCGGCCCGATCGGCGGGGTGAAGCGCCATGCGGATCATGAGTGGGCCGACTTGGCCCTATATCGCCGTGGCGATCAGAATTTGAAGGTCGTGCCGACGTAGATGGCCTGGCTGTCCTGCGCCTGATCCGTGATCGTGGGCGCCAAGCGATTGCTCGGGCCCTTGTAGCGCAGGCCGGCCTGCAGGTCGAGATTGCGGGTCAGCGAATAGGAGCTGGACAGATCGACCGAATAGCTCTGCTCGGTGCCCAGTGTCTGCGGCGCGTCCTCGGTCGGCGCCGTCGCGGTCTGCTCGCGATTGGCGACCTGGAGATTGGTCGAGAAGCGGTCCCGCTTCGGCCGGAGCGTGAAGCGCGTGCTCGGATCGACGATCGGATGCTCGATGATCGGCGCGCCCTGCGGCGAGGCCAGCCGCGCGCCTTCCTCGTCCACCGAGAAGCGCGAGAGCCCCCGTGCGGTACCCAGATTATAGGCGACCGGTGCGACGCCGAGATTGGGCAGCACGCGTTCGGCGGTGCCGGCCGGGGCAAGCGCGCCGCTGGGCGCGCGCACGAGGATGGTGAGCGACCGGTTGCCGTTCATCGAGCCGGCGGTCGGCGTGAAGCGGAAGCCCCGGCTCTGCGATTCGCGCGCTGCGCGCGCATAGGCCCGGGCCAGGCGGTCGTCGCTCGTCACCGGCGTGAAGGAGCCGATGCTGCCGATCATGTCGAGCGAGACGCGACGCTGCATTTGTGGCGCAATTGTGCCGACTGCGGCGGACAGTGCAGGGGTCAGGGCGAGCAGACAGGTGGCGGTGATCCCCCCTGCAAATGCCATTCTGCCCTTCGTGACGCGCACCGGATCCTCCTGCCCGACTCCGTGCCGGCTTCATGCCTCTTAACACGGGGAAACGGGCTCAGCCAGCATGGTAGGGATTTTGCTGGACGCCGTGACTATTTGTCCACAGTCCGGCCGGGACTGGCCCGCCGCGCCGCCGTATCGCCCGGCATCGGCTGCCGATCAAGTCCGGAATCTGGCGCTTGTGCCGGGGGGAGCGTCCACTATAGAGGCTGATCGACAGGGAGCCCGGGAGCGCCCGGACATCACAGGAACGAACGACATGGTTCGCATGGAACATAAGGGACTGACTCGCGGCCTGCTGATCGCAGGAGCCTGCGTGCTGGTCAGTGCCTGCGGCGGCGGCAAGGAGAGACCGCGCGCCGATATCGCCGCGTCGCAAGTCACCACGATCGGCATCAATGCCTATCTCTGGCGCGCCAGCCTGGAGACGCTGAGCTTCATGCCGCTGGTGCAGACCGATTCGGACGGCGGCGTGATCCTCACCGACTGGTATATCAATCCGAGCGCCGCCAATGAGCGCATGAAGCTGACCGTCACCATCCTCGACCAGGACCTGCGCGCGGATGCGCTGCGCGTGGCGGCGAGCCGGCAGACGCTGCAGAACGGCCAGTGGGTCGATGCGCCCGTGCAGGCCGCGACCACGCAGAAGCTCGAAGAGATCATCCTGACTCGCGCCCGTGACCTGCGCCGCCGCGCGATCAACGGCGCCTGACGCCGGGACCGGGCGGACGAGTGGCCGTCCGCCCCATGACATGAGGCAAGAGTGAGCGAGAGACGCTTCAATCCCGCCCAGGCCGACGCCCGCTGGCAGGCCGCCTGGGACGAGGCCGAGAGCTTCAAGGCCGGCACCCGCCCGGGCGCGCCGAAAAGCTATGTGCTGGAGATGTTCCCCTATCCCTCCGGGCGCATCCATATCGGCCATGTGCGCAACTATTCGATGGGTGACGTGCTCGCCCGCTTCCGCCGCATGCAGGGCCATGACGTGCTGCACCCGATGGGTTGGGACGCCTTCGGCATGCCGGCCGAAAATGCCGCGATGGAGAAAGGCGTGCATCCGGGCGGCTGGACGCGCGACAATATCGCGGCGATGAAGGCGCAGTTGAAGCGCCTGGGCTTTGCGCTCGACTGGAGCCGCGAGCTGGCCACCTGCGAGCCCGACTATTATGGCCAGGAGCAGGCGCTGTTCCTGGATCTCCATGCGGCAGGCCTCGTCTATCGCAAGGAAAGCGCGGTCAACTGGGACCCGGTCGACATGACCGTGCTTGCCAATGAGCAGGTGATCGACGGGCGTGGCTGGCGCTCGGGCGCGCTGGTCGAGAAGCGCAAGCTGAGCCAGTGGTTCCTGCGGATCACCGATTTCGCGGACGAGCTGCTGGCTGGCCTGGGCGAGCTGGACACATGGCCGGACAAGGTGCGGCTGATGCAGGAGAACTGGATCGGCAAATCGCAAGGTCTGCAATTTTCCTTCATGCTCGAGACTCCGGTGGATGGCATCGACCGGCTCGACGTTTTCTCCACCCGGCCGGACACCATCTTCGGCGCCAGCTTCGCCGCGATCGCCGCCGATCATCCGATCGCGCTGGCGCTGGCGCAGACGGACGCCGATCTCGCCGCCTTCGCGGAGGAATGCCGGCGCACCGGCACCGCCGCCGCCGAGGTGGAGACGCAGGAGAAGAAGGGCTATGACACCGGCCTTTCCGTCGTGCATCCCTTCGATCCCGACTGGAAGCTGCCGCTGTTCGTCGCCAATTTCGTGCTGATGGACTATGGCACCGGCGCCGTGATGGGCGTGCCGGGCCATGACCAGCGCGACCTCGATTTCGCCCGCAAATATATGCTGCCGGTCGAGCGGGTCGTCGCGGCGAGCGGCGATGAGGACAAGCCGATCAACGAGGAGGCCTATACAGGCCCCGGCAAGCTGGTGAACTCGCGCTTCCTCGACGGCATGACCGTGGAGGCCGCCAAGGCGGAAGTGATCCGCCGCGCCGAGGAGGCCGGCTGGGGCCAGGGCACGACCGTCTGGCGCCTGCGCGACTGGGGCGTCTCGCGCCAGCGCTACTGGGGCACGCCGATCCCCTTCATCCATTGCCCCGACTGCGGCGTGGTGCCGGTGCCGAGGGACCAGCTGCCGGTGACGCTGCCCGAGGATGTGAGCTTCGACATTCCCGGCAATCCGCTGGACCGCCACCCGACCTGGAAGCATGTCGATTGCCCCGCCTGCGGCAAGCCGGCCCTGCGCGAGACGGACACGCTCGATACGTTCGTCGATTCGAGCTGGTATTTCATCCGCTTCGCCAGCCAGCCGTCCGACAGGCCGTTCGATCGCGCGGAGGCCGAGAGCTGGCTGCCGGTCGGGCAATATATCGGCGGCATCGAGCATGCCATCCTGCATCTGCTCTATGCCCGCTTCTGGACCCGTGCGCTCCAGCATATCGGCAGGATCGGCATCGCCGAGCCCTTCGCCAGCCTGTTCACGCAGGGCATGGTGACGCACGAGACCTATCAGGCGCCGGACGGCCGCTGGCTCTCGCCCGAAGAGGTGGTGAAGCGCGAAGGAGCCTGGTTCATCGACGGCACCGGGGAGCCGGTGACGCTCGGCCGCGTGGTCAAGATGTCCAAGTCCAGGAAGAATGTCGTGGACCCGGACGAGATCATCGAGCGCTACGGCGCGGACGCGGTGCGCTGGTTCATGCTCTCGGACAGCCCGCCCGAGCGCGACCTGCCCTGGACCGAGTCCGGCATCGAGGGCGCCTGGCGGTTTGTCAACCGGCTGTGGCGCATTTTCGGGCAGGTCGGCGAGGCGGGCGACGGCGGTGCCGACAAGGCGCTCGACCGCAAGCTGCACCAGACCATCGATGGCGTCGCGAAGGACATAGAGGCGCTGGCCTTCAACAAGGCGGTCGCCAAGATCTATGAGCTGGCCAATGCCATCGAGAAGGCGCCACCCTCCACAAGCCGCGCCGGCGCGATCCGCACGCTGGCGCTGCTCGTCGCGCCGATGACGCCGCATCTGGCCGAAGAAGCCTGGGCCGAGATGGGCGGCGAAGGCCTGATCGCCGACGCGCTGTGGCCGTCCGTCGATCCGGCCTTGCTGGTCGAGGATGAAGTGACCATCGCCGTGCAGGTGCAGGGCAAGCTCCGCGATACGCTGACCGTGGCGAAGGGCACCGACAAGGCGACGCTGGAAGCGCTCGCCCTCGCCGCGCCCAATGTCGCGCGCACGCTGGACGGTGCCACGCCGAAGAAGATCATCGTCGTGCCCGACCGGCTGGTCAATCTGGTCGTCTGATGCGCCGCGCCTTCCTCTGCCTCGCTCTTCTCGCCAGCCTAGCCGCCTGCGGCCTGCGGCCCATGTATGCGGGCGGGCGCAGCGGCGAGGCGGCGCGGGCGCTGGCCGGCGTGCGGGTCGAGCCCATACCGGGCAAGGATGGCTGGCTGATGCGCAATGCACTCAATGATCGGCTGGCCGCCATGGGGCAGGGCGAGCCGCGCTATGTGCTCAAGGTCCAGCTCGACGATCGCATCGAGGGTCTGGGCGTGCGCGCCGACGACCGGGTGACGCGCGAGCGCCGCACGCTGCGCGCCCGCTATCAGCTCGTCGACAGCAGCAGCGGCGCGACGCTGCTCGATGAGACGACCGGCTGGGACGCGGGCATCGACGTCACCTCCAGCGAATATGCGACCGTCGCCGCCGAGGATACCGCGCTTGAGCGGCTGACCGAGATCGTCGCCGACCGCGTGCTGGCGCGAGTGGCGCTCGGCGCGCGCGAGTGAGCCTGCGCGCCGACAGCCCGGCGGCACTCAAGGCGCTGGACTCACCTGCGGCCGCCATCCGCCTCTATCTGCTCCATGGCCCGGACGAGGCGGGGAGCGAAGCGCTCGCCGCGCGCCTCGGCAAGGCGATGGGCGAGGGGGCCGAGCGGGTCGATCTGGACGGCGCCGTGCTGCGCGGCGATCCGGCGCGCCTCGCAGATGAAGCGGCGGCCATCTCCATGTTCGGCGATCGGCGCTGGATTCGCGTGCAGCCGGCGGGCGAGGAGATTCTTCCCGCCGTGGAAGCGCTGTTTGCCGCGCCCGCCGCGGGCAATCCGGCCGTGGTGATCGCCGGTAACCTGCGCAAGACCAGCAAGCTGCTGACTCTCGTCGAGGGCCAGCAGGCCGGGCTCGCCATCGTCAGCTATGCTCCCGAGGGGCGCAATGCCGAGGCGCTGGCGGTTTCCCTGGCGCGCGAGCTGGGCCTGGAGCTGCCCGGCGCCATGGCCCGCCGGCTGGTGGCGCTCACGCAGGGCGAGCGCGGCCTGCTCGCGCGCGAGATCGAGAAGCTCGCTCTCTATCTGGACGCCACGCCGGATGCGCCCAAGGCCGCCACGCGGGAGGCGCTGGACGCGCTCGGCGCGGAGGGCGGCGAGCAGCAGCTTTTCCGGGCCGCTTCGATCCTGCTTTCCGGCGATCTGCGTGCCGCCGAGCATGAGATGGCGCGGCTGCGGACCAGCGGCGGGTCGCTGGCGGGTCTGGCGCGCCTGACCCTGCAGCGCGCGATCGGCCTCGCGCAGGATGGCCATCGCGGGCCGCGCCCCGGCGGCCGCGGCGACGAGGCGCTGGCCCAGCGCTGGAACGCTGCCGATCTCGCCCGCGCCATCCATGGCCTTGCCGAAGCCGAGCGCACCAGCCGCCTCTCCTACGGCATCGGCGAACCCGTGCTGGCCCAGGCGCTGATCACCGTGGCGCGACTGGCGGCCCGCTCGCGCTGAGGGATTGGCGGCAGTCCGGCTTGGCTGTTTGGTCCGGAAGTTTGATGGTGCGTTATTCGGCCAGCATGGCAGGTGCACTATGAGCCAAGTTCTCCAGGGGAGCGCCCGTATGACGGCGGCAGTCCGTCGAGCAATACAAGATAGTCAAGGGAACCTGAGGGCTCTCGCCAAGCGCCATGGAATCAACCCGAAGACCGTGGCGAAGTGGTGCCAGCGGCGGTCTCTCGACGACCGGAAGACCGGACCGAAGGAGTTGAGCGAGATCAAAGCGCTCCAGGTCCGCCTGTACAGAATGTCACAAAGTAGAATTTTTCGATGACATCCATGCGAAGGACCAGATTGTTGCTCTTGTTCGTTATTATGGTCGGGGTTGGCGCTGGTGGACTGATCTTCCTTTCGTATCAGGCGGACATCAGGCGTGCACGCGCCGCAGTCGAGGGCGCGAAGACCGCGCTGACTGCAGCCGGACTCATCGAATATGCTGAAAGGGGAGATGGTCCGCCACTTCTGAGCATCCACGGCGCGGGAGGCGGGTGGGATCAAGGCCTCGCCAATATCGCAGGGCTGGTTGAGAACGAATTTCGCATCATCGCCCCATCGCGCTTCGGCTATCTGGGGACCCCGATCCCTGCCGATGTTTCCGTCGCCGCCCAGGCCGATGCCCATGTGGCGCTGCTATCCACCCTCGATGTCAACAAGGCGATCGTCATCGGCGTCTCGGCCGGCGCGCGCTCAGCGATCGAGTTGGCCCTTCGCCACCCGGACAAGGTTTCAGCGCTGATTCTGATCGTGCCCGGAACATACGCGCCCGAAAGCCCTGTGATGGTCGAGGGAAGCCGTGGCAGCTCGGTCGTCCTGTGGTTGGTCAATGCCGGAGCCGACTTCGCCTGGTGGGCAACAGAGAAGATTGCTCCGTCGATCCTCATACGTTTTCTGGGCGTGACGCCGGAATTGCTCGACACGGCCTCGCAAGAGGAACAGGAGCGCGTGATGAGTGTCGTTCGAAGTGTCCAGCCGCTTTCGCTGCGCTTCGCCGGCATCAACATCGACAGCACGCCCGATCTCCAGCGCCCGCCTCTCACGCGGGTCTCCATGCCCACGCTGATCATCACGGCTCGCGATGATCTGTTCAATACGCTGCCGGCGGCCGCGTTCGCAGCCGATGCAATCCCGAATGCCGAGCTGGTCGTCTATGACACTGGCGGGCATCTCCTCGTCGGGCACCAGGAGGATGTGAGGGAGGCGCTCGGCAATTTTCTTGTAAGGATCGTCGCGCATCAATGATTGACCGCGCTGCGGCAGCCGTCCGGCGGTACAAATGGACGCAACGTGGTAGTCTGATTCTATTCTCGAAATCGGTGACCCGGATCGCCACGGCCGGAGAATCCCATGGAGCATGCCCCGGTTCCGCATTCCACCGACAATGGCGACCCCTATTGGGCAAGGCCGGCCGACGAGCTCGCCGAGGAACTGGGCTCGACGCCGGGCGGCCTGTCCATGGCCGCGGCGGAAGCGCGGCTGGGCACCGCCGGCCCGAACAGGCTCGGCCACCAGGATGGTCATCCCGCCATCGCCGCGTTCGCGCGTCAGTTCCGCAGCCCGCTGGTCCTCATCCTCATCTTCGCGGCTGTCGTCTCGGCGCTTGTTGGCGAGGGGAGCGAGGCGGCCATCATCGCCGTCATCGTGCTGGCAAGCTGCGTGCTGTCCTTCACGCAGGAATATGGCGCGTCCCGGGCCATGGCCGCCCTGACGGCGCGCATCGCGCGCAAGGCGAACGTGCTGCGCGACGGGAAGGAAACGCCCGTCGCCGTCGAGGAGATCGTGCCGGGCGACGTGATCGTGCTTTCGGCGGGAAACCTGATCCCCGCCGACGGCGTGCTTCTCGAAGCGTGCGACTGCAACGTCAGCGAATCCGCCCTCACCGGCGAGACCTTTCCGGTGGTGAAGGCGCCGGGCGCCTCCTCGCCGAACGCCCAGCTCGGCGCGCGCAGCAATGCGGTGTTCACCGGCACGTCGGTGCGCAGCGGCACCGCCACCATGCTCGCCGTGCGCACGGGCGAGCGCACCGAGTTCGCGTCGATCGCGGCCGCGATCAGCCGCAGCGTGCCGGAGACCGAGTTCAACCACGGTATCCGCCGCTTCGGCTACCTGATGACCCAGGTCATGCTGGCCATCGTCATTGTTGTCTTCTTCGCCAATCTGTTGCTGGAGCGGCCGCCGATCGACTCGCTGCTGTTCTCGCTGGCTTTGGCGGTGGGACTCACGCCGGAGCTTCTGCCGGCGATCATCAGCGTCACGCTGGCGCGGGGCGCCCGCACCATGGCGGCGGGCGGCGTCATCGTGCGCCGCCTCGACGCCGTCGAGAATCTGGGCAGCATGGACCTGCTCTGCACCGACAAGACCGGCACGCTGACCGAAGGCGTCATCCATCTCGACGCCTGCATGAACCCTGACGGGGAAGCCTCGGAGCAGGTGCGGCTGTGGGCGTTCCTCAACGCGACGTTGCAGTCCGGCATGGCGAACCCGCTGGACGAAGCCATAGCCGCGGGACGACGCGACGGCGGCGACCTCGGCCGCTATGCCAAGGCCGACGAGATCCCCTACGACTTCGTGCGCAAGCGGCTGTCGGTCGTCGTCCGACAGGAAGGGGAAGAGGCTGACCTGCTGATATGCAAGGGCGCGGTGCGGAATGTGGTCGATGCCTGTTCCTCGATCATCGACAAAAGGGGAACCCGGCCGCTGGACGAGGAGGCCGCGAAGGCCGTCGATGACAGGGTGCGGGACTGGGGCACGCAAGGCTATCGTGTTCTCGGTGTGGCCGTGCGGCATCTCCGGCGCAAGGAATCCCATACCCGAGAGGACGAGGCGGAGCTCGCCTTCGCCGGTTTCCTGCTTTTCCTCGATCCGCCCAAACCCGGCATGGCCGAAACGCTGAAGGCTCTGGCCGCGCGGGGCATCCGGGTGAAGATGATTTCGGGAGACAATCGCTATGTCGCGACGCACCTGGCCCGGGCCATCGGCCTGCCGCACCGCAATGTCCTGACCGGCGGCGAACTCGCCGAGCTGACAAAGGATGCGCTGTTCGCGCGGGCGGCGCGGACCGACATCTTCGCCGAGATCGATCCCAACCAGAAGGAAAGCATCATCGCCGCCCTGCGCCGGCGCGGCCATGTCGTCGGCTATCTGGGCGACGGCATCAATGACGCTCCCGCGCTGCACGAGGCCGATATCGGCATCTCGGTCGACAGCGCGGTGGACGTGGCGCGGGAGGCGGCGGACATGATCCTGCTCAAACGCGACCTCGGGGTCGTGCTGCGCGGGGTGGACGACGGCCGCGCGACCTTCGCCAACACGATGAAATACATCGCCATCACCACCAGCGCCAATTTCGGCAACATGATCTCGATGGCCTTCGCATCGCTCTTCCTGCCGTTCCTGCCGCTGCTTGCCCCGCAAATCCTGCTCAACAATCTCCTGTCCGACGTGCCGTCGCTGGCGATTGCCACGGACAATGTCGATGCCCAGCAGACCCGGACTCCGCGCCACTGGGACATCGGCTATGTGCGCCGCTTCATGATTGCCTTCGGCCTCGTCAGCTCCGCGTTCGATTTCGTCACCTTCGGATTCCTCATCCTCGTCGCCGGAGCGGCCGAGCAGGTCTTCCAGACGGGATGGTTCGTCGAATCGCTGATCACGGAGCTTGCCATCGTGATGATCGTGCGCACCCGCAAGCCATTCTGGAAAAGCCGCCCGAGCGGCCTGCTGTCCCGGCTGACGCTGGCAGTCGGGGTGCTCGCCATCGCAATCCCTTATCTGCCGGGCGCGGGCTGGTTCGGCTTCGTGCCGTTACCCGCGCCGATCATGGCCGGCCTGATCGCCATCACCCTGGCCTATCTGGCGGCGTCCGAGGCAACGAAGCGCTGGTTCTTCGCCCGTGAGCGGCGGCATGCCAAACATCGTCAGCGGCACATATCATTGGGATTTTGACGAAACCATCAATGTCCCGCGACGTGGGTTTTGGAAAGCTATGGCATGAAGTCGGGCATGGATTCCCCTCAGGCCGCAGCGTGAAGAATGCTGGGGCGGATATCAGCCTCCCTCAAAATGGCCACATCACCCCGGAACCGGCTTTCGCTCCGGTCAGGCGAGCCTTAGGATAGGCGGATGACGGGCCGGATAGCATCGTGCAGTTGCGGAGAGCTTCGCATGACTTGCGAAGGCGAGCCGGTTCGCATTTCCATCTGCCATTGCCTGGAATGTCAGAAACGCACCGGCAGCATTTTTGCGACGCAGGCGCGTTTTTCGCGCGAGCATGTGACCATCGAGGGGCGCTCGACCCAGTGGGCGCGGCGCGGCGAGAGCGGCCAGTCGGCCACTTTCCATTTCTGTCCGGTGTGCGGCTCGACAGTCTACTGGGAACCCGCTGACGCACCGGATCTCGTCACCGTGGCGGTGGGCGCGTTTGCCGACCCGGACTTTCCGCCGCCGCACGTCTCGGTCTATGAGGAGCGGCAGCATCCATGGGCGCTCGCAGCCGGAAAGTTGCCGCTGGAGCATATATTCTAGCCGTCCTGCCGCTTGCCGTCCATTGGTGGCGGCGCTCTTTCAGCCTATCATGGCCGGATCAGGCTGTTCACGACTTCCATGAACCGGATCACCGAGATCGGCTTGGAGACATAGGCGCTGGCGCCGGCCGCGCGGATGCGCTCCTCGTCGCCCACGCCCGCATAGGCGGTGACGGCCATGATCGGCACCTGGGCGAGCTTCGCGTCCGCGCGGAAGGATTCGATCAGGTCGAGGCCAGTCACATGCGGCAGCTGGATGTCCGTGATGATGAGGTCCGGCGCGAACGCCTGGGCCTGGCCGAACGCGTCGCGCCCATCCCGGACGGGCACGGTCTCGTGGCCGTGCGCGCGCAGCAGGTCACAGAAGAGCTTCAGGTTGAGCTCATTATCCTCGACAACCAGCACTCGTTTTGACACGGCTCCCCCTCATGCCGGCGGACAGCCCGCTTCCGTCGGGATTGCCCGGCAGGGGGCGGCGCCGAAGCGAGGGAGATACAGCATCAGCGACTCCGATGAAACCATGGCTCTGCAAGTGGTTGGCTGGATCGTCGCCGATCCGGACCGGGCCGCCCGGATGCTGGCGCTGACCGGACTCGGCCCCGGAGCCTTGCGCGCCGGGCTCGCCGATCCGGCCGTGCTCGGCGCGCTCATGGATTTCGTGCTGGATCATGAGCCCGATCTGCTCGCCTGCGCCGCCGCGCTCGGCGCCGCGCCGGTCGATCTGGTCGCGGCGCGCGCGAGGCTCGGCCGATGAGTCGCCCGCTCGTCATCAGCGATTGCGACGAAGTGCTGCTGCACATGGTCGTGCCGTTCCGCGCCTGGCTGGACGCGGCCCATGGCATCCATTTCAGCTTCACGTCCGGTTTCGAGGAGGCCCTGCGTCACAAGGACAGCGGCGATCCGGTCGAGCGGGCCCGGGTCTGGGCGCTGCTCTCCGAATTCTTCCACACGCAGATGGACCGCCAGCAGCCGATCGCGGGCGCCTGCGCCGCCATGGCCCGGCTGGCCGAGCGGGCCGACATCGTCATCGTGACCAATATCGGCGCGGACCTGGCCGCGGCGCGCGCCGCGCAGCTGCGCACCGTGGGCCTGCCCTATCCGGTGATCGGCAATCGCGGCGGCAAGGGTCCGGCGGTGGCACAGCTGCTGGCCGGGCGGCGCCCGCCCATCACCCTGTTCATCGACGATCTCGGCAGCAATCACGCGTCCGTCGCGCAGGCGGCGCCGGCCGTCTGGCGGCTGCAGATGGTCGGTGAGACCGAGCTGGCGCCTCATATCGCCGCGACGCCGCAGGCCCATGCTCGCATCGACGCTTGGTCCGATGCCGAGGCGTGGATCGCAGCGCGGCTCGATGAATATGAGGCGGTGGCACGCGCCGGTTGAAGAGGCCGGTTTGCATGTCGCCCTTGCGATCCGGTTCCTGCCCTTGCGTCCCCTTCGGTTCGGTCCGAGCGTGGTAGATGGGCCTGTTGAGCCCTCACGCAGTCGGGAAGGGCGTTCTGGACAGCGCTCGATGGTTGCCCGATCCAGCGGTGTTGGTGCAGTAGAGACAGGCCGGCATTCCACCGTATACCGAGCTTCAAGCCGATCCGCTATCCACCCCGTTCGCCCTGAGCGAAGTCGAAGGGCGCTACTGAGCGGAGCGAAGTGGCTTCGCCTCAGGCTCAGCCAAGCCCTTCGACTTCGCTCAGGGCGAACGGTGTATTGAAGCCATGTCCGCTCCCCATCCGAAGCTGAAATTCAAACCGACCCGCCGCACCATGCTTGGCCCGGCTTGACGCAGGCCCGGGCGAATGCTCAGAGGGCGCCATGAGTCAGATCGAAACCCGTCTCGCCGCCGAGGGCATCACGCTTCCCGAGCCGGCCGCGCCTGTCGCCGCCTATGTGCCCGCCGTGCTGGCGGGCGGGCTCCTGCACATCAGCGGGCAGCTGCCTTTCGCGGCCGATGGCGCGCTGATGACCGGCAAGATCGGCGACACGCGCGATCTCGCCTGGGGCGCCGCCGCCGCCGAGCGCTGCGCGCTGATGCTCGTCGCGCAGATGAAGGCCGCGCTGGGCGATCTCGATCGGGTCGAGCGAATCGTCAAGCTGGGCGCCTTCGTGGCGACGACGCCGGATTTCACCGATCAGCCCAAGGTTGCCAACGGCGCGTCCGAGATGATGGTGCGCATCTTCGGCGACGCCGGTCGCCACGCCCGCAGCGCCGTCGGTGTGCCCGCTCTTCCGCTCGACGCGTCGGTCGAGATCGACGCGATCGTCGCCGTCCGCGCCTGATGGCCTCGGCGCGCGCCGGCGCTCCCTGGCTGACGGCGCGCGCCTATGCCCATCGCGGGCTGCACGGCCCCGACATTCCCGAGAACAGCCTGACGGCCGCACGCGCCGCCATCGCCGCCGGCTTCGGCATCGAATGCGATGTGCGGCTGAGCCGGGATGGTGTCGTCCATGTCTTCCATGATCGATGGATCGACCGGCTGACCGAGGCGCGCGGGCGTTTCGCGATGCTCGACGCGGCCAGTATCGCGCGTCTGCGCCTCCGCGCCGGCCAGGACGAAGGCATCCCTCGCCTTGAGGCGCTGCTGGCCCTGACCGGCGCCGATACGCCGCTGCTCGTGGAGATCAAGTCGGATGCCGGACCGCTGGCGTGTGGGCGGCTGTGCGCCGCTGTCGCCGCGCTGCTGGACGCGCATGACGGGCCGGCCGCGGTGATGAGCTTCGATCCGCTGGTGCCGCGCTGGTTCGCGCGCCGCCGGCCGGACGTTCCGCACGGTCTGGTGATCAGCCGGCACCACCGCACCGGCGCCATGGCGAGGCTGGGCCTTGAGCGGGCCATCGCCCGTTCGGGCGCACAGTTCATCGCCTGCGACGTGCGCGACCTCCCGCGCGCGCGTGCCATCCCGCACCGCACCGGCCGGCCGCTGCTCAGTTGGACGGTGCGCACGTCCGCCGCCTGGCAGCGCGTCGCGCGCCATGCCGATCAGGCGATCTTCGAGGGCGCGGCGCCATGAGCCGCCGCCTCACCATCAGCCTCGCCACCGCCGTCGCATCCCTGGACAAGTCGGCCTGGGATGCCTGCGCGGGGCCGGACAATCCCTTTATCTGCCATGATTTCCTCGCTATATTGGAGGAGTCCGGCAGCGTCGGCCCCGGCACCGGCTGGTCGCCCGCGCCCGTGCTGGTGACGGATGAGGAGGACCGGCTGCTCGCCGCCGCGCCCGCCTATCTCAAGAGCCACAGCCAGGGCGAATATGTGTTCGACCATGGCTGGGCGGATGCCTGGGAGCGGGCCGGGGGCAGCTATTATCCCAAGCTGCAGGTGGCCTCGCCCTTCTCGCCCGTGCCGGGCCCGCGCCTGCTGCTGCGCGATCCCGCGGCGGCGGCGACGCTCATCGCCGGGCTCGAAGCCATCACTGACCAGAATGATCTCTCCTCGGCTCATGCGACCTTCATCACGGAGGAGCAGCGCGATCTGCTGAGCGACGCCGGCTGGCTGATCCGCGAAGGCAGCCAGTTCCACTGGGCCAATGAAGGCTATGCCGATTTCGGCGATTTCCTGGGCGCGCTGAGCAGCCGCCATCGCAAGGACATCCGCAAGGAGCGCGCCAGGGCGCAGGAGGGGCTGGAGATCGCCCACCTGACCGGCGGCGACCTCGAGGAGGTCCATTGGGACGCCTTCTGGACCTTCTATCAGGATACCGGCGGCCGCAAATGGGGCCATCCCTATCTCACGCGCTCCTTCTTCTCGCTGCTGGGCGAACGCATGGCGGACAAGGTGCTGCTGATGCTGGCGCTGCGCGATGGCCGTCCGATCGCCGGCGCGCTCAACCTCATCGGCAGCGACACGCTCTATGGGCGCTATTGGGGCTGTGTCGAGGATGTGCCCTTCCTGCATTTCGAGCTTTGCTACTATCAGGCCATCGATGCCGCGATCGCGCGGGGGCTCAAGCGGGTGGAGGCGGGCGCGCAGGGCGAGCACAAGCTCAGCCGGGGCTATCGGCCGGTGCCGACCTGGTCCGCCCACTATATCCCCAATGCGAGCTTCCGCCGCGCCGTCTCCGATTATCTGGAGCGGGAGCGCTGGTCGGTGGAGCAGGACCGCACCCTGCTGGATGCGCACGCACCCTTCCGCAAGGGGTAGCGCCTCATCACACAGAATCAGGGCTCCTGCGAAAGCAGGCGCCCATGTGGTGGCTCCAGCGCCGCAACGTGCGACCCCCGATCTACAGCCCCTCGCCTTCGACCCAATGCGCGTTGGACAGGCGCCGCGCCACCGACCAGGTCTGGACACGGATATCGGGCACGGCGACGATCTCCCAGAAGGCGCCCCGCGTCATCGGGCCGAGGGCGAGCAGGCGGGGATTGGCGGTGCCATCCTGCGCGATCACTTCGCTCTGCTGGTTCACGTCCATGCCGAGATGATGCACGTCCGGCCGTATCAGCGCGCGCGCGAGCAGGCGCCGCAGCAGCGGCTCGGCCGTGCGGGTCAGGTCGCCCTGCGGTCCGCTGCAGTTGATGATGCGCCGGACCCGCATCGTCTGCACATCGGCCGCCCCTCTCGGGCGCCAGATGACGCGGGCGCCACGACCGTCCGGTTCGATGGCGACGATCTTGCCGGCCAGCGTCCGTAGGGAACCAGCGCTCATCATACCCTGCACCTTGCCCGCAATCCCCGGCGCCAGTCGGTGGCGATGAACATCCCACCAAGGGCGCAGATGGCGCAGGAATCGCGCCCTGTGCTCGGGCGACGCCGCCAGCCACATGCTCTGGGTATAGGGCCGCAGCTCGTCGACCGCATTGTGCCAGCCGACCGGCCCGGCCCGGCGGCGCACGAAGCGGAGCAGCTCCGCCGGCTCGAGCGTCGGCCGCTTCGTCAGGTTCGAAGGCGCGGCGGCGGTCACGGCATGCGCCCGCGGCATCAGGCCCCGGCGTGAAATGGCGATGGTCCGCCCGCCGAAGCCGCGAGCGGCAAGCAGCAGGGCGACGTCGACCATCGTCAGTCCACTGCCGATGGCGAGGACCACGTCATTGTCGTCCAGCCCGTCGGCAATGTCCGCTGCCCAGGGATCGGGCATGTAGACATCGCCGGCAAGACCCGCCCCTGCCACGGCCGGCAGCTCATGCGGGAGCAGGTTGCCCAGCGCGAGCACGACCGCGTCAGCGTCGATCCGCGACCCATCATCCATCACGACCGTCGCGCGGTCGGCCTCGAACAGGATGTCGAGCGCCTCGCCCGTCCGGATCGCCAGCCGCCCTTTGGACCGCGCCGCGGCTTCGTCCAGCAGGTCTCGCAGATAGTCGCCATAGGTGATGCGCGAGACGAAGCCGTCCGGCGCCCGCCCATTCTGCCGCAGCCAGCGCACGAAATGGTCGGGATCGTCCGGCAGCGCGCTCATGCGCTCGGCGCGCACATTGAGGAGATGGTCGGGATGCGCCGCCGAATAGGCGACGCCGCGCCCGACATGGGGGCGCCGCTCGATCAGCGTCGCCCTCGGCCCTTCATGCCGAAGCAGGTTGATCGCCTGCAATGATCCGGAGAAGCCCGCGCCGATGATGACGACATGATCGATGCGGCGCGATGACGGGGCGACCGCGCCGCTGGGCTTGACGGGCATGGATCGGGAATCCTCCGGTTGAGGGCCGCTTATGCCAGCGCCGCACCCCACCGCTCAACCGCGAAGCGGGGCTGCCGGTCAGCCATGCCAGTCCCGCCGCAAGCGCGGACCGGCCAGCGCCATGAGCAGGGCCGCCAAGCCGTAGAGCCCGAGCGCGTAGAGCATCGAATAGCGCAGCGCCTCGGCGCCGTAGACGGGCGTGAGCGCGTCCGAGAGGGCGCCGAGCGCATAGATGCCGCCGCCAAGGCCGATGAGATTGTTGATGAGCAGGAACAGCGCCGCGGCCGTCGCACGGCTGGCCGGGCCGACGAGATGCTGGACGGCGGAGAGGATGGGGCCGAGCCACACATAGGCCATCGCCTGCGGGATCAGAAACAGGATGAAGGCAAGCCGCGCGCTGCCGCTGTAGATGCCCGCCGCGAAGAAAGGCACGCCGATGACGAAGGCGCAGGCCGGCACATAGGCGAACCAGGCGCGGTCCTGCGCGCCCAGCCGATCGCCGAGCCAGCCGCCCGCCAGCATCCCGATGACGCCGCCCAGCAGCAGGATCGCGCCGATGAAGTGCGAGGTCGCGATGAGATCGAGGCCGAAGCTGCGCTGGAGCAGGCTCGGCAGCCAGAAGGCGAGGCCATAGCCCAGCATCGAGCTGGAGGCCGCGCCGAAGGAGAGCAGCCAGAAGGAGGGCTTGGCGGCCAGTGTCGCCGCGACCGTGCCGAAGCGCGGGACCTCAACGGACACGCCGGCCGCGATGGGCTCGCGCCGGTCCCGCACCAGCAGCTTGAACAGCGGCGCGATGAGGATGCCCGCGCAGCCGACCGCGACGAACGCCGCGCGCCAATCGACGCTTGCGGCGATATAGCCCCCCGCCAGCACGCCGGCGGCCGAGCCGAGCGGGATACCGAGCGAGTAGATCGAGAGCGCGAAGGCACGGCGATGGCTGGGGAAATAGTCGGCGATCACCGCATAGGAGGGCGCCACACCGCCCGCCTCGCCGATGCCGACGCCGAGCCGCGCGAGGAAGATGTGCCAGAAGCCGTGCGCCGCGCCGCACAGCGCCGTGAAGCCGCTCCACAGGATGAGCGAGCCGGTGATGACCCAGCTGCGACTGGTGCGATCGGCCAGCCAGGCGAGCGGCACCGCCAGCGTCGAATAGAGGAGCGCGAAGGCGAGGCCACCGAGCAGGCCCATCTGCCCGTCGCTGAGCCCCAGCTCCGCCTGGATCGGCGCGGCGAGGATGGCGAGGATCTGGCGATCGACGAAATTGAAGATGTAGACGAGCAGCAGCATCGCCAGCACGACATGCGGATGCGCGCCGCGCCGCGCGTCTGATCGCGTTCCGCTCATCTGGACTCGGTCCGATTGAGGTTGAACCAGCTTGTGTCCATCTCATCCGGACAAGCTTTAGCCCGCATGGGCGGCGAGGAAGGGCGGCAGCGCTGCGAGGGCGGTGGGCTCGTCCAGCAGCGGCGCATGGCCGCGGCGCGGCACTTCCACCGCCCCGAAGGGACCGGCATGGCGCTGCGCCATCTGTTCGACCGTCGCCGCCGACAGCAGGTCGGACAGCGCCCCGCGCAGCACGAGCACCGGCAGGGCGGAGAGCAGGTCCCAGAGGGACCAGAGATCGACCGGCACCGTGCCGGGCTGCTCGCCTTTCATGCTCTCGGAAATGGCGGGATCATAAGCGAAGCGCACCGTGCCGTCAGCCTCCTGGCGGCAGGTGCGGTGCGCGAAGGCGAGCCAGTCGGCCAGCCCGAAATCCGGAAAGGCCCGCGCATTGATCGCCGCGCAACTGTCGGCGGCCTGGCGCCAGCTCGCGAAGGGGCCGCTCGGGCCGACATAGGACTGGATGCGGGCGAGGCCGGCCGGCTCCAGCGTAGGGCCGACATCGTTGAGCACGATGGCGGAGACGCGCTCCGGCTGCATCGCATGCATGCCGATCGCCATGAGGCCGCCCATCGACGTGCCGATGAGCCCGGCCCGCTCGACCCCCAAGCCATCGAGCAGCGCGAACATGTCCGCGCAATAGAGGTCCGGCCGATAATTGGCGGGATCACTGTCCCAATCGGACAGGCCGCGCCCGCGCTGATCCGGCACGACCAGCCGGTAGCGGCCCGCCAGATACGGCACGAGCGGCTCGAAATCCGCGCTGTTGCGCGTGAGGCCGTGCATCAGCAGCAGCGTCTCACCCTTGCCCGGATAGAGGCGGGCATAGAGGTCGAGCCTCCCGCACGCGCTGCGATAGCGGTGCGGGGTGAAGACGGGCGTGGCGGTCATGGTCGCTTCCATGGGGCCGGACCTCAGAAGCTCAGCGTCGCCGTGACGAACACCTGGCGCGGATTGCCGTAGAAGGCGGTCAGCGTCCCTTCCGTGCCCAGCGTCGGGATCAGGTTGCCGTCCGCATTGCGGATCAGCGCGCCCGTCACCGGGTCGGCCGCCATGAAGGTGTAACCCGATGTCTTGTAGGTGACGTTGGTGAGGTTCTTGCCATGCACGCCCAGGCTCCAGCGGCCTTCCGGCGCGGTGTAGACGAGACTCGCATCCCACAGAGCATAGCCCGACTGGTCGATATAGGGATTGGGAATCTCGAACTGATAGACCTTGCTGCGCCACGAGACGGTGGAGCTGAGGTTGAGATCGCCCTCGCCGATCGGCACCGCATAGGCGAGCGTGCCGCTGGCGGTCCATTTCGGCGTGTTCTGCACCTTGCGATAGTCCGACACGTCGACCGGGCCGGGCACGCCTGTCACCGGATCGGTGATGAGCGTGATATATTCCCGATATTTGGCATCGATGAAGCCGAGCGAGCCGTTGAAGGTCAGCCGGTCGGCGGATGCGAACAGGTCACGCCCGAGGCGGACCGTCGTTTCGGCCTCGACGCCCTGGAAGCGCGCCTTGCCGGCATTGGTGATGATGCCGCAGAAGGTCTGGACGCCGCCCACAGTGCAACCCGCCGAGCCGGGGATCTGCACGTCCTTGTAATCCATGCGGAAGGCCGCGAGCGCGACATAGAGCGCGCCGTCCAGCAGATTGCCCTTGTAGCCGATCTCGTAACTGTTCACCGTCTCCGGGCGGAAGCTCAGATAGGCCGCGATCTCCGAATCCTCCAGCGTGCCGTCGTCATTAAGGTCCGGCGCGTTGACGCCCACACCGCGCGGATCGAAACCACCGCCCTTGAAGCCCTGCGAGAAGCTCGCATAGATATTGTGATCGCGGTTGGGCTGGTAGCTCAGCGACACGCGGGGCGTGAACTTGTCGAACTCGCGCTCGCCATGGAAATCGGTGCTCGGCGCGCCGAGCGCGATGCCGGCCCCGCCGAACACCGGCGAGCCGCCGCCCAGATAATTCTGCCGCAGGATATAGGCGCCGCGCTTGTCCCAGGTATAGCGGCCGCCCAGCGACAGGCTCAGTTGCTCGGTGATCTTGTAGCTGAAGTCCGCGAACACCGCATAGGTCGTGGTGTCGACATCGGCCTCGGTGAAGGCGGTCAGGCCCGGCAGCACCGCAGGGCTGGTCGTGAACAGCCGCACGTCGAACTGGGTGTCGGCCTTGGCGTCCAGATAATAGGCGCCGATGAGGCCGGTGAGCGGGCCGCCATTGTCATAGAGCAGCTGCAGCTCCTGGCTGAACTGCTCGTTGCGGTAGAAGGCCGGCACGTCGACATCCACCGCCGGCAGCGCGTCGAAGTCGATCGGCGAGGCGCTGTCGTCCTTGCGCCAGCCGGTGATCGAGCGGAGCGTGACGCCGCCGCCCAGATCGGCAGTGACATTGGCGGCGATGCCATAGGCCTTCACGTCCTGCCTGGGATCGTTGAGCCCGCCCTCGCTGTCGAACACGTCCGAGAGGACCGGCGTGCCCGAGACCAGCGCCGGGATCAGGCGATGGCCGCCGCGCGGATTGCTGCGGTCGCGCGTATAGTCGCCGGAAATGCGGACAAGCACCGGCTCACCATAGCCGCCCACTTCCAGCGTGCCGCGCGCGGCCCAGACATCCTTGTTGTAATTTTCGAGGCCGATGGTCGGATTATAGCCGAAGCCGCCGCGCGAGAGCCGCGCGACCGATCCGCCCACGCGCACGATGTCGCCGAGCGGCGCGGACATGGTAACGACCCCTTCCGCCTGATCGTAGCTGCCATAGGTGGCACGCGCCTTGAGCGAGAAATCCTGCGGCAACATGCGCGTCACATATTTGACCGCGCCGCCGATCGTATTGCGGCCGTAGAGCGTGCCCTGCGGCCCGCGCAGTACCTCGACCCGCTCGACGTCGTATATGTCCAGCACCGCCGCCTGCGGACGGTTGAGATAGACGTCGTCCAGATAGATGCCGACGCCCTGCTCGAAGCCGGAGACCGGGTCCTGCTGGCCGATGCCGCGGATGAAGGCGGAGAGCGTGGAGTTGGTGCCGCGCGAGACCTCCAGCGTCACATTGGGGGTAATGGCGGCGAGATCGGTGAGGTCGCTGGCGCCGCGCTTGTCGAGCGCATCGCCGCTGAAGCTGGTGACGGCGATCGGCACGTCGACCAGGAGCTCCTCGCGGCGGCGGGCCGTGACGACGATGTCGCCCTCGTCTCCCGTATCAGCCGCCTGGGGAGCACCGCTGTCCTGCGCATGGGCAGGCATGCCAAGCATCAGGCCGGGCGCAGCCAGCATCGCGGCAAGCACTAGGTTCGCGCTATTGTTGAGAAAATGAGGCCGGCTCATCGCAATCTCTCTCCCGTGGATTTTTAACCTTTGACCGCTGAATATTGATAGTTGAACCAACTTTCAATAACAGATGTTTGCCATGGCCAACACCACTCGCTAGCTGTGGCGCAATGACAACGGTCGAGCCCGCTTCTCCCCAGCCCGCACGCAAGGAACCTCGCACCGAGCGCGGGCGGCGCACGCTGCGCAAGCTGCTCGATGCGGCCGCGATCGAGTTCGGCGACAAGGGTTTCCATGAAGCGTCGATCACCGGCATCACCAGCCGGGCCGGGACGGCGCTAGGCACCTTCTACACCTACTTCGATTCGAAGGACGAGATTTTCCGGGCGCTGGTCAATGATCTGAGCGACCGGGTGCGCGTCACGGCGGCGCAAGCGTTGGCCGGCGAGATGTCTCCCTTCGAGACCGAGCGCCGGGCCCTTGCCGCGTTCCTGGACTTCGCGCGCGAGCACAAGGAAATCTACCGGATCATCGATGAGTCCGAGTTCGTCGATCCGGCCAGCTATCGCAACCATTATGAGTCCACTGCCCGCCGCATCCTCGAGCGCCTGCACAAGGGCGCGCGTCAGGGCGCGTTCCGCGACGACCTGCAGGAGGAACATGCCTGGGCGATCATGGGCATGAACGTCTTCCTTGGCCTGCGCTACAGCATCTGGTCGGAAGAAGGCTCGGCCGACCGGATCGCCGACATCGCCAATTCGATCCTGAAGGACGGCATCGCGGCGACGGGGCCAAGGGATTTTTAGGGCTTTTTCTTCCAGGGCCTTTCTTCGTCATCCCACGGGAAGCGGGGATCCAGTTCTATGCCGCCCCTGGATTCCCGCGTTCGCGGGAATGACGGGTGTAGGCGATATGATATGGCGGGCATATTCACATCGAAATGGCACGGCCCTCGCCTTCCTGACACCTCCCCCTGACCGCCTACGGCGCCGACTCGACATCCGCCGCACCCTCCTCGACCCCACGCGCCGCCGCTGGGCCGAAGCGCGCGACGAGATCATAGGCATGGGCAAGGAAAAGCTGGCGCACCTGCGTGACCGGCTCGCCACCGCGCCATGTCCGCCGCTCCACGCACAGGCAGGGCGCACCGGCATCGATGCCAAGCGTATTCGCGTCGGCGGCGGGGCATCCGAGCGCCGAGATGCGCGTCTCCGCCTCGGTCCAGGGGACATGCTGGAGCAGCCAGCTCCCCGGCGAGCCGGCTCCGAGGTCCGCTGCGGCGGCGGCCGGAACGGCGTCGAGGCCGATCAGCCGGTGCTCGATGGCGAGCGGCGCGCCGTCAGCGAGATGGAGGCCGTCCAGCGCCAGCAGCCGGCCGGCGCCCGCGACCCAGGCCTCATGCGCCAGACCGGCGCGCGGCGGACGGATGCGCCGTCGCAGCAGCCGGAAGGCGTGGGTCTGACCGCGCGCGCGGATTTGCGCAGGCAGATCGGGCACGTCGAGCACCATCGAGTGCATGCGCGGCCGCGCGACGAAAGTGCCGGCGCGCTTGCGGCGCTCGATCAGCCCCGCCGCCGCCAGCGCAGAGAGCGCGCGGCTCACCGTCATGCGCGAGCAGCCATAGCGCGCCATCAGCGCCTGCTCGGTGGGCAGCCGGTCGGCGGGCGCCAGCTCGCCCGCGAGGATACGCTTCTCGAAATCGGCGCGGATGCGCTCGTGCAGCGGCCCGCTCATACGCGCAGCCGGGCAAGCGCGGCGCGATAACGCGCGGCGATGGCGGCACGATCGCGATGGCGCCCGCCGGTGACGACCTGCGCGCCGCCCCGCCAGACGCAATCAATCGCCTCGCGCCCGGCCGAGAAGATCAGCCCGTCCAGCAGCCTGTCCGCATCGGCGGCAGCGAGCGAGGGATGATCGAGGTCAAGGCTGACGATGTCCGCGTTCAGCCCCTCGGCGAGCCCATCGGCCACGCCGAGCGCCCGCGCGCCGCCGGCGAGCGCGCCGGCATGGAGGTCCGCGCCCGTCGCGCGGCCGGGCCCGGCGGCGAGCAGGTTGCGCCCGCGCGCGGTCAGGCGCTGGCCATATTCGAGCAGCCGCAGCTCCTCGCTCATGTCGATGCGCACATTGGAATCGCTGCCCACGCCGAAGGCGCCGCCCGCCGCCAGGAAGGCCGGCGCGGGGAACAGCCCGTCGCCCAGATTGGCCTCGGTGATCGGGCACAGGCCGGCCACGGCGCCGGAGGCCGCCAGGGCGCGTGTCTCGCCCTCGGTCATGTGCGTCGCATGGACGAGGCACCAGCGGGCATCCACCCGCGCATGATCCAGCAGCCATTCGACCGGCCGCCGGCCCGACCAGGCGATGCAGCCCTCAACCTCGCGCATCTGCTCGGCGATGTGGATATGGACCGGCCCAGCCGAGCCCAGCCCTTCGAGCGCGCCCAGCTCCTCGGGCGTGACCGCACGCAGGCTGTGCGGCGCCACGCCGACGATGGCGTCTGGCAGGTCTGCGACCGCCCTGCGCGCGCCATCTAGCAGCGCAGCATAGCCGTCGAGGTCGTGGAGAAAGCGGCGCTGCCCCGGCTGCGGCGGAGCGCCGCCGAAATCGGCATGGGCATAGAAGACCGGCAGCAGGGTGAGGCCGATCCCGGTCTCGTCAGCGGCCGCGGCGATAGCCGCGCTCATCGTGGCGCGCTCGGCATAGGGCCGCCCGTCGGAATCATGATGGAGATAGTGGAACTCGCCCACGCGTGTGAAGCCGCTCTCCAGCATCTCCGCATAGGCGAGCGCGGCGATCGCCCGCACATCGTCCGGCGTCAATCGGTCGACGAAGCGGTACATGACCTCCCGCCATGTCCAGAAGCTGTCGCCGGCCGAGCCGCGCCTCTCGGTGAGGCCAGCCATGGCGCGCTGGAAGGCGTGGCTGTGTAGGTTGGGCATGCCGGGGATCGCGCAGCCATGCCGCGCATCACCGGGCTGCGGTGCGCCGTCCGTCTCGATCCGCGCGATGCGGCCGTCCGCGAGGGTGAGCCGCACGCCGCGTGCCCAGCCGCCGGGCAGCAGGGCGAGATCGAAGAACAGCGTGGGCACAGGCTGCGGCATGGATCGTCTCCTCGCGCGATTTTGTCTATACATTATCTCGGAATGATGCAATCAATCCGGCAACGGGAGGCACGCGAGGCGAGATGCGCTGCGACAGGCTCTGGACGGATGCCCGGCTGGCGACGATGGCTGGACCGGACCTCGGCATCGTCGAGGACGGCGTCGTCGCGAGTGCGGACGGCGCCATCCTGTTCGCCGGCCCGCGCGCCGAGGCGCCGGCGTTCGAGCCTGCCGAGACCATCCGGTGCGAGAGCCGCTGGATCACCCCGGGCCTGATCGACTGTCACACCCATCTCATCCATGCCGGCAATCGCGCGCATGAGTTCGAGTTGCGCCTGGCCGGAGCTTCCTATGAGGAGATCGCGCGGGCCGGCGGCGGCATCGTCTCGACCATGCAGGCGACGCGCGCAGCAAGCGAGGATGATCTGGTCGCAAGCGCCCTGCCGCGCCTCGACGCGCTGCTCGCCGAGGGCGTGACGACGATCGAGATCAAGTCCGGCTATGGGCTGGAGCCCGATGCGGAGCTGCGCATGCTGCGCGCCGCGCGCCGCCTCGGCGCGGAGCGGCCGGTGCGCGTGCGCACCACCTTCCTCGGCGCTCATGCCCTGCCACCCGAATATCGGGGGGATGCCGATGCCTATGTCGATCTGGTGTGCGGAACGATGCTGCCGCAGGTCGCGGCCGCCAGCCTCGCCGACGCGGTCGACGCCTTCTGCGAGGGCATCGGCTTCACGCCCGCGCAGACGGCGCGCGTGTTCGCTGCGGCGGTGGCGCACGGCCTGCCGGTCAAGCTCCATGCCGAGCAGCTCTCCAACCTCCACGGCGCGCGGCTGGCGGCCGAGCATGGCGCGCTCTCCGCCGATCATCTCGAACATCTCGACACGGACGGGGTCGCCGCCATGGCGCGCGCCGGCACCGTGGCCACACTGCTGCCCGGCGCCTTCCATTTCATGCGCGAGACGAAGCGTCCGCCGGTGGAGGCACTGCGCGAAGCCGGCGTGCCGATCGCGCTCGCGACCGACTGCAATCCCGGCACCTCCCCGCTCACTTCCATCCTGCTGGTCCTGAACATGGGCGCCACCCTGTTCGGCCTGACGGTCGACGAGTGCCTCACCGCCGTCACGCGCCATGCCGCCCGCGCGCTGGGCCTTGCCGGCGAGATCGGCACGCTGGAGGCCGGCAAGCGCTGCGACCTCGCCATCTGGGACATCGAGCGGCCGGCGGAACTGGTCTATCGCATAGGCTATAACCCGCTGCACGCGCGCGTCTGGAGTGGAGGATGAGCGAGATATTGCTGATCGCCGGAGCCATGACGCTGGCGCAGTGGCGCGCCGTCTATCGCGGGGCGCGCGTCCGGCTCGATCCCGCCTCGGCCCAGCGCATCGCCGCCAGCGCCGCCGCCGTGGCGCGCATCCTCGCGCATGGCGATCCGGTCTACGGCATCAACACCGGCTTCGGGAAGCTCGCCAGCGTGCGCATCGGCGAGGCGGACCTCGCGACGCTGCAACGCAACATCGTGCTCAGCCATGCCGCCGGCACCGGACCCGCCATGCGGCCGGACATCGTGCGGCTGATGATGGCGCTCAAGCTCGCCAGCCTCGCCCAAGGCGCTTCGGGCGTCGCGCCGGAGACGGTCGCGCTGCTGGAGGCGATGCTGGTGCGGGACCTTGCTCCGGTCGTGCCCGCGCAGGGTTCGGTCGGCGCCAGCGGCGATCTCGCGCCGCTCGCCCATCTCGCCGCGACGATGATCGGCGTGGGCGAGATCATGGTGGACGGCACGGCCGTGCCCGCCGCCGACGCGCTGGCGCTTTCCGGCCTCGCGCCCCTGCAGCTCGGGCCCAAGGAAGGGCTGGCGCTGCTCAACGGCACGCAATTCTCCTGTGCCCATGCGCTCGCCGGCCTGTTCGAGGCCGAGCGGCTGTTCCAGTCCGCATTGGTGACGGGCGCGCTTTCCACCGAGGCGGCCAAGGGATCGGACACGCCGTTCGATCCGCGCATCCATGCGCTGCGCCCACATCCCGGCCAGATCGAGACGGCGGCGGCGCTGCGCGCGCTGATGGCGGGATCGGCGATCCGCGCCTCGCACCGCGTGGACGATCCGCGCGTGCAGGATCCCTATTGCCTGCGCTGCCAGCCGCAGGTGATGGGCGCGGCGCTCGGCATGCTGCGCCAGGCGGGCGAGACGCTTGGCGTGGAGGCCAACGGCGTCTCGGACAATCCGCTCATCATGACGGAGAGCGACGAGGCGCTTTCGGGCGGCAATTTCCATGCGCAGGCGGTGGCCTTCGCCGCCGACATGATCGCCATGGCGGTCTGCGAGATCGGCTCCATCGCCGAGCGGCGGGTGGCGATGCTGGTCGATCCCGCGCTGTCGGGACTGCCGGCTTTCCTGACGCCCCGGCCCGGCCTCAACTCCGGCTTCATGATCCCGCAGGTGACGGCGGCCGCGCTGGTCAGCGAGAACAAGCAACGCGCCTTCCCGGCCAGCGTCGATTCCATCCCCACTTCGGCCAATCAGGAGGATCATGTCTCCATGGCCGCCCATGGCGCGCGCCGACTGCTCGACATGACGGAGAATGCCATGACCGTGATCGGTATCGAGCTGCTGGCCGCCGGACAGGGCTGCGACTTCCACGCGCCGCTCGCCTCCAGCGCGGCGCTGGAAGCGGCGCGCGCCTGCCTGCGCGGCCAGGTGCCGCATCTGGAGGACGACCGGCATTTCCACCCGGACATGGAAGCGGCCACCGCACTGGTGCGCTCGGGCGCGCTGGTCCAGGCGGTCGGCATGGTCCTGCCGGGCATCGCATGACCGGCTGGCTGGAGATCCATCCGGGCGAGGCGCCGCTCATCGTCGCTTTCCCGCACACCGGTATGGACCTTGCCGACATGGAGGCGCAATTCCGCTCGCCCTGGCTGGCGCGGCGCGATGCCGACTGGTGGGTGGACCTTCTCTACGCCTGCGCGCGCGACCTCGGCGCCACGACCGTGCGCACCGCCATCTCCCGCAGCGTGATCGACGTCAATCGCGATCCCTCCGGCGCATCGCTCTATCCGGGGCAGGCGACCACGGCGCTGTGCCCGACCACGACCTTCGACGGCGAACCGCTCTATGCCACCGCCGAGCCCGACGCGGCCGAGATAGAGCGGCGCCGCGCCCGCTGGTTCGCGCCCTATCATGCGGCCTTGGCCGGGGAGATCGCACGGTTGCGCGCGGCGCATCCCCGGGTCGTGCTCTATGACGCCCATTCGATCCGCAGCCGCATCCCGCGCCTGTTCGCGGGCGAGCTGCCGCAGTTCAACATCGGCACCAATGGCGGCGTGGCCTGCGATCCCGCGCTCAAGGATGCGGTCACATCGATCTGCGCGGCGAGCGGGCACAGCCATGTGGTCGACGGACGCTTCCGGGGCGGCTGGACAACGCGCCATTACGGCCAGCCGGACAAGGGCGTCCATGCCATCCAGATGGAGCTGGCCATCCGCGGCTACATGACAGAGCCGGACGTGCCGGACGAGACCAACTGGCCGCCGCCTTTCGATCCCGCCTTCGCCGCGCCCCTGCAGGGGACGCTGCGCGCCATCCTCGCCGCCTGCCTAGACTTCGCCCGGAAAGGACAAGCATGACCCGCACCGACAACAGCCGCGTGATCCGCCCCGCGACAGGGACGGCGCTTTCCACGAAGAGCTGGCTCACCGAGGCGCCGCTGCGCATGCTGATGAACAATCTCCACCCGGACGTCGCCGAACGGCCGGAGGAACTGGTCGTCTATGGCGGCATCGGCCGCGCGGCGCGCGACTGGGAGAGCTATGACAAGATCGTCGAGACGCTGCGCCGGCTGGAGGACGACGAGACGCTGCTGGTCCAGTCGGGCAAGCCCGTCGGCGTGTTCCGCACGCATCCGGATGCGCCGCGCGTGCTGATCGCCAATAGCAATCTCGTGCCCAAATGGGCGGACTGGGCGCATTTCAACGAGCTGGATCGCAAGGGGCTGGCCATGTACGGCCAGATGACCGCCGGCTCCTGGATCTATATCGGCACGCAGGGAATCGTGCAGGGCACATACGAGACCTTCGTGGAGATGGGCCGGCAGCATTATGGCGGCGATCTCTCGGGGCGCTGGCTGCTGACGGCGGGCCTGGGCGGCATGGGCGGCGCCCAGCCGCTCGCGGCAGTGATGGCGGGCGCGTCCTGCCTCGCCATCGAGTGCCAGCCGAGCCGCATCGAGATGCGTCTGCGCACCGGCTATCTGGACCGGTCCGCGCAGACGCTCGACGAGGCCATGGCCATCATCCAGGAGAGCTGCGCCGCGAAGACTCCCGTCTCGGTCGGCCTGCTCGGCAATGCCGCCGAGCTGCTCCCGGCGATGGTGAAGCGCGGGATCAAGCCGGACCTGCTCACCGACCAGACCAGCGCGCATGACCCGATGAACGGTTATCTGCCGATCGGCTGGAGCGTCGCGGACTGGATCGAACGGCGCGAGCGCGAGCCCGAGGCGGTCGCGGCGGCCGCCAAGGCGAGCATAGCCATCCATGTGCAGGCGATGCTGGACCTCAAGGCACAGGGCGTGCCGACCACCGACTATGGCAACAATATCCGCCAGATGGCCAAGGACGAAGGCGTCGTCGATGCGTTCGGCTTCCCCGGCTTCGTGCCCGCCTATATCCGCCCGCTGTTCTGCCGGGGCATCGGGCCGTTCCGCTGGGCGGCGCTTTCGGGCGACCCCGAGGATATCTTCCGCACCGATGCGAAGGTGAAGGAACTGCTGCCGGACAACGCGCATCTCCACCGCTGGCTCGACATGGCACGGGAGAAGATCAAGTTCCAGGGCCTGCCGGCGCGCATCTGCTGGGTGGGCCTCGGCGACCGGCATCGCCTGGGCCTCGCCTTCAACGAGATGGTGGCGAAAGGCGAGGTGAAGGCGCCGATCGTGATCGGCCGCGATCATCTGGACTCCGGCTCGGTCGCCTCGCCCAACCGCGAGACCGAGGCGATGCGCGACGGCACCGATGCCGTCTCCGACTGGCCGCTGCTCAATGCGCTGCTCAACACCGCGAGTGGCGCGACCTGGGTCTCGCTGCACCATGGTGGCGGCGTCGGCATGGGCTATTCACAGCATGCCGGCATGGTGATCGTGGCGGACGGGACGCCCGAAGCGGCGAAGCGGCTGGAGCGGGTGCTGTGGAACGATCCCGCCACCGGCGTCATGCGCCATGCCGACGCCGGCTATGATCTCGCCATCGACTGCGCGCGCGAGAAGGGACTCGACCTGCCTGGTATCCTCGGCTGACCGTTTCGGCCGCACAGATCCTATCATGCTGAAATCCGGCCCGGCTTGCCGCTCGTCGCGCAACATTCTAAGCCATGGGCATCAACTTGTGAGCCGCCGCTCGGAACAGCCGTCGCGGCTCCGGCACCGGCCATCCGGGAAAGGTCGCACACCCCTCATGTCTGCTTCGCGTTTCGTCACCTCGCTGCTTGCCGGCGCTGCTCTTGCCGTTGCGGGTCTCGCCACGGCCACCCTGATCGACATCGCGCCAGCTGCCGCGCAGGAAGTGCCGCAGGGCCGCCTGCCCGATGCCGCCAAGCCGCTCGCCTATCGCATCGACCTGACCGTCGTGCCGGATCGCGAACGCTTCTCGGGCCATGTCGAGATCGAGATCGAACTCAAGGGGGCCACGCCGTCCCTGTTCCTGCACGGCCGCGACCTGCATATGACCACGGTGCAAGCGCGCGTCGGCGACCGGACCATCGCGGCGACCTATAGCGAGGTCGATGCGCTCGGCGTCGCCCGCCTGGACTTCGCATCCCCCCTGCCCGCCGGCAAGGCGACGCTCGTCTTCGACTATGGTGCGCCGTTCGGCGCGAATGCCTCCGGCCTCTATCGCGCCAAGGTCGCCGATACATGGTATGCTTGGACGCAGTTCGAATCGATCGACGCGCGCGCGGCCTTCCCCGGGTTCGACGAGCCCGGCTTCAAGACGCCCTTCACCGTCTCGCTGACCACCAGGGCCGGCGACGTGGCGGTGAGCAATGCGCCCGAGAGCGGGACGACGCAGGTCGGCGAACTGGTCCGCCACCAGTTCGCGCCGACCCTGCCGCTGCCCACCTATCTCGTCGCCTTCGTCGTCGGCCCCATGGCCGTGGCGGAAGGCCAGGCGGCGCCGACGCCCGAGCGGCCGCGGCCGCTGCCGCTACGGATCGTGGCGACCCGGCCCAATGCGGACAAGCTCGCCTTCGCGGCGGAGAATAGCGGCCCCATCATCGGCCTGCTCGAGCGCTATTTCGGCGAGGGTTTCCCATTCCCCAAGCTGGACCAGATCGCCTCCCCGCTCATGAACGGCGCGATGGAGAATGCCGGCGCGGACATTTATGGCGACCCGATCATCCTGCTCGATCCCGGCGCCTCGACATCGCAGCAGAAGACCTTCGGCATGGTGGTGGCGCACGAACTCGCCCATCAGTGGTTCGGCGACCTGGTGACGCCGCAATGGTGGGACGACATCTGGCTCAACGAAAGCTTCGCCAACTGGATGGGCTATCGTATCGGCGACGAATGGCGGCCAGACCTCAAGATCGGCGCCGGTGCCATCGACGAAGCCTTCAGCGCCATGGACATCGACGCGCTGACCGCCGGCCGGCCGATCCATCAGCCGATCGCCACCAATGCCGAGATCGACAGCGCCTTCGATGCGGTAACATATGGCAAGGGCGGCCAGGTGGTCGCAATGATCGCGGCCTATCTGGGCGACGAGAAGTTCCAGGCCGGTGTCCGGCTGCATCTGCGGCGCCACGCCTATGGCACGGCGAACACCGAGGATTTCTTCGCCTCGCTCGCCGAAGCCGCACAGGATCCCCGCATCGTGGCCGCGATGAAGAGCTTCGTCAACCAGCAGGGCGTCCCGGTCGTGCAGGTGAAGCGCGAAGCTGCGGGACTGACCGTCAGCCAGTCGCGCTACCATCTGCTCGGCAGTCAGGTGCCGGCCGAGCAATGGTCGATCCCGCTCTGCCTCAAGCTGGGCGAAGCGCGGCAGTGCACGCTCATGGACCAGCCCACGGCCAGCCTGGCGATGGCCGGCGACGGGCCGATCATGCCCAATGCCGGCGGGACGGGCTATTATCGCTTCTCGCTCGACGAGGCGGAGTGGCGGCGGCTGATCGCGGCCGGCGCGAGCCTGCCGCCCGGCGAGGCGCTCGCGCTCAACGACAGCCTCTGGGCCGATGTGGCCGCCGGTCATGCCGATCCCCGGCTGCTCATCGAAGCCGCCCGCGTGATGATCGGCAATGGCTATTCGGCGGCGGCCAGCGAGGCCGGCACGCGGCTCGCGGCCTATCGCCAGCGCGCGCTGATCCCAGCCTCGGCCCTCCCAGCCTATAAGCGGACGATCGCAGCCATCTACGGTCCGGCCCTGACCCGGCTGGGCCTCGACCCCAAGGCCGGCGTCTATCAGGCCGAGGATCCCGATACCCGCCAGCTCCGCGCCGACCTGGTGTCGCTGATGGCCGGAGAGGCCGGCGACACCGCCGTCCGCACCACGCTGGTCGCGGCCCTCAAACAATATCTCGCGGGCGACGAGCAGGCCCTCGACCAGAGCTTCCTCGGGACGGCGCTCGGCGCCTATGTCTCGACCGAAGGCCAGGCTGCGGTCGCCGATCTCTACGCGCGCCTGCCCGATACCGAGAATGCGCGCGTGCTGGACGCGATGGTCCGCGCGATCGGGCGGAGCGGCGATGCGGCGATCGGCAACTGGGTGATCGGCCATCTGGCCGACGAGGCGCTGCGCCCCCGCGACGTCCTCTCGCTGGCCCTGGGCCTCGCCGGCCAGCCTGCGACGCGCCGCGCCGCCTTCGACTGGATCATCGCCCATTATGAGGAGATCGTCTCGCGCAACGGCATCTTCGAGGCATCGAAATTGCCGACGGCGATGCAGGGCGCCTGTTCGACCGAGGAAGCGGAGCGGACCGAGCAGGCCATGCGGCCGATGGTCGATCGCTTCCGCCGCGGCACGCTGGAACTCGACCGGACGCTGGAGCAGATTCGCTCCTGCGCGGCGCTGAAAGCGGCGCGGGCGGATCAATTCAGGACGATGTTCGACTGAATCCGAGGCTTCCGGCGCTGATCGGCCGAACATCGTTTACCGATTATTAGGCCAAATCATTCACTCCCGGGCGCGATCAATCGATCACGGGGGTACAAACATCCATGTCACGTCCTGACCAGCCTGTCGATGTCGTCATCATCGGGGCGGGGCCGGCCGGCCTCACGGCCGCCTATCTGCTGACCAAGGCCGGTTACGGCGTCACCGTCATCGAGAAGGACCCCCATCATGTCGGCGGAATCAGCCGCACGGTGGAGCATGAAGGCTTCCGCTTCGACATCGGCGGCCACCGTTTCTTCTCCAAGTCGAAGGAAGTGGTCGATCTCTGGAACGAGATCCTGCCCGACGATTTCATCGACCGGCCGCGCATGAGCCGCATCTATTATGGCGGCCGTTTCTACAGCTATCCGCTGCGCGCCTTCGAGGCGCTGCGCAATCTCGGCCTCATCCGCTCGGCCCTGTGCATGGCGAGCTACGCCAAGGCCAAGCTGTTCCCGAAGAAGGAGGTGCGCAGCTTCGAGGACTGGGTGGTCAATCAGTTCGGCCGCAAGCTCTATGCGATCTTCTTCAAGACCTATACCGAGAAGGTGTGGGGCATGCCCTGCGACGAGATGTCGGCCGACTGGGCGGCGCAGCGCATCAAGGGCCTCAGCCTCGGCAAGGCAGTGACGGACGGGCTCAGGCGCAGCCTGGGGCTCAACAAGCAGCCCAATGACGGGATGGGCGCCAAGACGCTGCTCGAGCATTTCCGCTATCCCCGCCTCGGCCCCGGCATGATGTGGGAAGCCGCGCGGGACCATGTGATCGCCGGCGGCAACCGAGTGCTGATGGGCCATGCGCTCAAGCAGCTGACGCTCGATCAGGTGACGGGGCGCTGGCGCGTCGCGGTGAGCGGGCCGGGCGACAGCATCCTCACCATCAGCGCCGCGCATGTCATCAGCTCGGCGCCGATGCGCGAGCTGGCTGGACGCATCCATCCGGTGCCGACCGCGCTCGGCGATGCGCTCGCGCTCAACTATCGCGACTTCCTCACCGTCGCGCTGATGATCCGCTCGGAGGACCTGTTCCCGGACAACTGGATCTACATCCACGACCCGCGCGTGAAGGTCGGCCGTGTGCAGAATTTCCGCAGCTGGTCGCCGGAGATGGTGCCCGATCCGGACATCGCCTGCGTCGGCCTCGAATATTTCTGCTTCGAGGGCGACGGCCTGTGGTCGTCCAGCGATGCCGATCTGGTGGCGCTCGCAACGCGCGAGATGGAGACGCTGGGACTGGTCCGGCCGGAGCAGGTGGTCGGCGGCGTCGTTGTCCGGCAGGAAAAGGCCTATCCGGTCTATGACGAGGACTATGCGGCCCATGTCGCGGCGATGCGGGCCGAACTGGAGGCCCGCTATCCGACGCTGCACCTGGTCGGCCGCAACGGCATGCACCGCTACAACAACCAGGACCATGCGATGATGACGGCGATGCTGACCGTCCGCAACATCGAGGCCGGCGCGCGCATCTATGACATCTGGGCCGTCAACGAGGATGCCGAATATCATGAGGCGGGCCATGATGGCGCCCGGGGTCCGGCCGCGCTGACGGAAGGCGAGCGCGCCGCGCTGATGAGCGCGCGCGCCGTGCCGGCCCGCGCCGCCTGACGCGAGCGCATCCCATGAGCCCGCTCGCGCCCCTGCTGCAGCAGACCTACATACGCTACGGCCTGGCGAGCATCGTCGCGCTCGGCACGGATGTCGGGCTGTTCATGCTGTTCCTGCGTGCCGGTTTCGGGCCGGCCGCGGCATCGGCGCTGGGCTATGGCACCGGCATACTGGTCCACTGGCTCATCTCCTCCCGACTCGTCTTCGCGAAGGGCGCGGCGCCGCGCGGCGCCGAACGCACGCGCCAGAAGGGGCTGTTCGTCGGTTCGGCGCTGGTCGGGCTGGCCGCCACCACCGCCATCGTGGCACTGGGCAGCCGCCTTGGCATGATGCCGATCATCGCCAAGGCCATCGCGATCGTGGTGAGCTTCCAGATCACCTATATGCTGCGCAAGACCGTGGTCTTTGCCGCGTGACATGCGCGCCCGAAATCTCGGCGCGCACCGCGCGGCTTCTGCTCCTGCTGCTATGGGGACTGGCAAGCGCCTTCCTGCTCGCGGTGAGCTGGAAATTCGTGGCTCCCCTCAATTTCCGCGACCCGGACGACGCCTTGCGGCTGGTGCAGGTGCGCGATCTGCTGGCGGGCCAGAGCTGGTTCGACCTGACCCAGCATCGCATCCATCCGCCGGGCGGCACGCCCATGCACTGGTCGCGCCTGGTCGACTTGCCGCTCGCCCTCTCCATTCTCGCCCTGAAGCCGCTGGTCGGCGTGGCGCTCGCGGAGCGCATCACGCTCGTCATCGTGCCGCTTGCCGCATTCGCGCTGCTCTGCCTGGTCCTTTATGCGATGGCACGGCGGCTGCAGCTGGGGCGCGGCACGGCGCTGCTCGCCGTCGCGATGCTGGCCTCGTCCATCTCGATCCTCATCCAGTGCGCGCCGGTCCGCATCGATCATCACGCAACGCAGATCCTGCTCGGCGCCGTCGCCGTCCTGGCGCTGGTCCGTACGGACCGGTTCGACGGCCGCTCGGGCCTCGTGGCGGGGCTTGCCATGGCCGGCTGGCTGCTGGTCTCCATCGAGGGCCTGCCCTATGCGGTCGCCATCGGCTTCGTGTTCGGACTGCGCCATATGCTGCGGACCGACCGCTGGGCCGACCTGCGCGCCTATATGCTCACCCTCACGCTCGGCAGCGCATTGCTGCTGTTCGCGACCCGCGCGCCGGCCGATGCGCTGACGCCCTGGTGCGACGCGCTGTCGCCCAGCTATCTGCTGCCGCTCGCCGCCGTCACCGCGGCGCTCATGGTCGGGCGATCGATGATGCCGGGCCGGACCCCGCTCCAGCGGCTGCTGCCGCTCGTCATTGCCGGTGGAGCCGGGATCGCCGCATTCCTTGGTGATGCGCGCCAATGCCTGGCCGGCCCGTTCGAGACGCTCGATCCGATCGTCTATCGGCTCTGGTATCTCGGCGTGGTGGAAGGCCTGCCGATCACCGCACAACAGCCGGACATGCAGGCGCTGATCGTCGCGCCGTCATTGCTCGGCCTGACCGGTTCGCTCCTCACCCTGCGCCGGATCCGGGACGACCGGACACGCGGCGCCTGGATGAGCCTGCTGGTGATCCAGGTCGCAGCGCTGGCAGTCTCGCTGGCCGTCATGCGCGCCATGGCATTCGCGCATCTCGTCGCGCTGCCCGGCAATGCCGCGCTGCTCGCGAGCCTCATCGGCGCCGTGCAGCGGCTGAGCTCGATGCCGCTGCGCGTCGGTCTCACCGCCGCCACCGCGCTGATGACGCCGTTCGGCGCCGCCTCGACCGCGATCGCGACGCTCGACAGCCACCGGAACAGCGAGGCGGATACAGGAGGCAATGTCCCCGACCGTTTCCGCTGCACCACGCAAGCAACGCTGCGCGGCCTGGACGCCCTGCCGCCCGCCACGCTGTTCACGCCGCTCGATATCGGCGCGCATATGCTGGTCTATACACACCATATGGTCGTCGCGACCGGCCATCACCGCAATATCGCCGGCATGAAGACAGTGATCGAGGGCCTGCTGGCCACGCCGCAGGACGCCTATCCCATCGTCCGGGGCAGTGGTGCGCGCTATCTGGTCCTGTGCGCCGGCGAGGGCGAGGTCGGCCGCTATCGCAAGCTGCAACCGAACAGCCTGATCGACGATCTGCTGCGAGGGCGCCACCCGGACTGGCTGCGGCCGGTGCCGATGCGCCCCGGCGAGACGGTGCAGGTCTATCGCATCCTGGGCGAGGATCAGGCCGGCACGAACCGCAGCGCTACGCCGTTCATGCAATAGCGCTTGCCGGTCGGGCGCGGGCCATCGTCGAACACATGGCCGAGATGCCCGCCGCAGCGCGCGCAATGCACCTCCGTGCGGGCCACGCCGATCTCATGGTCAATGCTCGTGCCGATCGCACGGGGCAATGGCTGCCAGAAGCTCGGCCAACCCGTGCCGCTGTCATATTTGGCGGCTGACGAGAAGAGCGACTGATCACAGCCCGCGCAATGAAAGATGCCGCGCCGATGCTCGCGATTGAGCGGCGAGGAGCCCGGCCGCTCCGTGGCCGCCTGGCGCAGCACGGCATATTGGCCGGACGTGAGACGCGCGCGCCATTGCGCATCGGTCAACTGGAAAGGCGCAGGCGGGCGCCGTCCGCGGGCGGCGCCCGCCTGCGCGAAACCCAGCAGGCCCATGAGGGCCAGCATCGCGGCGCCACCCAACAGTGTTCGTCTGTCCATCTCGCGCGTCATGGCCCCTCCGCCGTTGGCCGGAATGTGGGCGCGAGGTCCTCGATCCGCAATGTGTGGTCAGGCGATTCATGGGATTGTGGCTCAATATTCCCTCCCGCCTGCGGGCGGGGAAGCGGCGTGGTCCCCTTTGCACAATCACCCCCGGGGAGTCGCCAGTTCGGCGGCTTTGCTGTAGTCAGCCATGGCATGACGGACACAGGCACATCCCTGTCCATCGAGGACCGCATCAAGGCCGAGGCGTCCCGGCTGGGCTTCACCAGCTGCGCCATCACCCATGCCGGCGCCATCCCGGAGGCGGCCGGGCGGCTGGCCGAGTGGCTGGAGGCCGGCAGCCATGGCGAGATGGGCTGGATGGAAGCGCGTGCCGAGCAGCGCGGCAGCCCGCGCGCGCTCTGGCCGGAAGTCCGCGCAATCGTCATGCTCGGCATGAGCTATGCGCCGGCGACCGATCCGACCGCCCTAGCCGCCCATCCTGATCGCGGCCGCATCTCGGTCTATGCGCAGGGGCAGGACTATCATGACGTCGTCAAGCGTGCCCTGAAGGCGCTGGGGCAGTGGATGGCGCGCGAGAGCGGGGCAGCGCTCAAGGTGTTCGTCGACACCGCGCCGGTGATGGAGAAGCCGCTCGCCGCCGCGGCCGGGCTCGGCTGGCAAGGCAAGCATAGCAATCTGGTGAGCCGGCGCGAGGGCAGCTGGCTGTTCCTCGGCGCGATCTACACGAGCGCGGACCTGAAGCCCGATCCGCCCGAACGCGACCGCTGCGGCTCATGCGATGCCTGCCAGCGCGCCTGCCCGACCGATGCTTTCCCCGCGCCTTACCGGCTCGATGCCCGGCGCTGCGTCTCCTATCTCACCATAGAGCATAAGGGCCCGATCCCCGAGGCGCTGCGGCCCGGCATCGGCAACCGCGTCTATGGCTGCGACGACTGCCTGGCTGTCTGCCCCTGGAACAAGTTCGCGCAGACCGCACGAGCGAACCGTGCCTTCCTGCCACGCGCCGAACTGGTCGCGCCGCATATCGGCGACCTGCTGGCACTCGACGATGCCGGCTTTCGCGCCGTCTTTGCCGGCTCTCCGATCAAGCGCATCGGCCGCGACCGGATGGTCCGCAATGCCGCGATCGCCGCCGGCAACAGCGGCGACCCGGTCCATCGGCCCGCACTGCGCGGGCTGACCGGCGACCCCGACCCGGTGTTGGCCGAGGCCGCCCGCTGGGCGCTCGCCCGGCTGCGCGATCGGGAAACCGACGCCCTGAACGCGACAGAGCACCGGCAAGCGATGGCCTGATGTTTCAGCGGCGCCGGAGCGACTGGGCGCAAGCCTGCCACTCCATGTCGGCGCCGGTGACGCCGCGCGCGTCGGCATGGGTCACCACCGGCTCGCGATTGGCCGCAGGCGGATAGAGATAGGTATCCAGGATGCACCGGTCATTGGCGAACTGCAGCTTGCGCACGCCCGGATCCTGGATGTCGAGGCGCGGCTCGCCGAACAGGCGCGCCAGCCCGCGCGCATCGGCGCCAATCACGCCAGTGGGCTCGGGACGGGCGGTCGGCGTGAAGCCCGCGGCGGGCGGCGGCGTGACGCCGGGCGGGATGACACCGGCGCTGCAACCCGTCAGCGCCAACGACAGGGCGGCCATGGAAAAGGCCGTGAAACGTGGCGTCATTCTGTCGGCCTGGCCGGACGGGCATGGAACATGTGGGTCGCCATAGCCACGCTCCAGACAGGCGCAAGGAGATTCACGACCGGCGGAACGAAGAGCAGCGCCGAAACGAAGCCGACCTGCCATCGCTCCGCCGACGAGAATTTCCGCACGCCCGGATGGCGGCTCTCGACCAGATCGGCCAGGTCCCGGCCGAGCAGATAGGCATTGACCAGCAGGAACAGGAGCGGAGCGCCGATGCCAGTGATAACGAGCAGGCCGTAGAAAGGCAGCGCCACGAGGTTCCAACCGATCGTCCGCAGCAGGGACCGCAGGGCGATGCGCAGGCCCTCGCCGATCGGCACCGTCCGCGCCGTGGCATGGCGGTCCGGATAGCTGGCCCGCTCGATCGCGATGACGATCGCGTCGGCAAAGAAAGAGACGATCGCCATCGCGATGGCCCGGAACAGCAGCCAGCCGCAGACCAGCACGATCAGCACGGCCACGGCGGCACTCACCAGGCCATCGGCGGCCGCCCAGCCGAAATGACGGAACGCGACGCCCAGGCCATACCAGGCGGCGAACCCGAACGCCGCGAAGAGCAGCATCGTGAGGCCGGCGCTGCGCCAGAGCACGGCGCGAACGGCCGGAAGCCAGAATGCCGACAGGCCGCGGACCAGGGCGGAAAAGACCATGCCCAGCGCATCCGGCCAACCAGCCGCGCCGTCAACCCGGGACTTTGCCGATGCTCGCGACCGGATCGATTGAAGGCGATCCGATCATGCCTTTGCCGGGCGCGCATCGAGCGCCCTCCGTTCAAGAGCATGGCATGATTGCGCCGCTGCAGGACAGAGACCTGCCACCGGTCGCTCTCCCGGTTTGAAATCCGCCATCATGGTCGATAGGAGGGCAAGCGACCCGGCGCTTCCCGCCGGATCGCCCGCCAACAGATGGAAACCGCCCTTGCCCCAGCCCACACTCGACGTGATCGCCATCGGCAATGCCATTGTCGACGTCATTGCCCGCGCCGACGACGCATTCATCGCCAGCCATGCCCTCACCAAGGGCGGCATGCAGCTGGTCGATGCCGAGACGGCCGAGCTGCTCTATGCCGACATGGGCGCGGGCATGGAGATTTCCGGCGGATCGGCCGCCAACACGCTGGCCGGCATGGCGGCGCTTGGCTGCCGCTGCGCTTTCATCGGCCAGGTGCGTGACGACCAGCTCGGCGCCGTTTTCGCGCATGACATCCGCGCGCTCGGCATCCGCTACGAGACCGAAGCCGCCAAGGACGGGCCGCCGACCGCGCACTGCCTCATCCTGGTGACGCCTGACGCGCAGCGCACCATGAACACCTTCCTCGGCGCCTCGCAGTTCCTGCCGCCCGCGGCGCTCGACCTCGACCTGATCCGCGCCGCGCGCATCCTCTATCTCGAAGGCTATCTGTGGGACCCCGAGCAGCCGCGCGCTGCGATGCGCGACGCCATCGCGGCGGCGCGCGGGGCCGGCCGCGAGATCGCCTTCACCCTCTCCGACGCTTTCGTGATCGAGCGCCATCGCGCGGACTTCCTCGCGCTGCTGGCGGAGCGACAGATCGACATCTTGTTCGCCAACGCCACCGAGATCCGCTCGCTGGCGCAGACCGACGATTTCGAGGCCGCCGTCGCCACAATCGCAGGACAGGTGCCGACGCTCGTCGTCACGCGCAGCGAGCAGGGCGCGATCGCGATCAAGGACGGCGCCCGGCATGAGGTCGCGGCGGCGCCGGTCACGCAGGTGGTCGACACGACCGGCGCGGGCGACCTGTTCGCGGCGGGCTTCCTCACCGGCCATGTCCGCGGCCTGGCGCCGGAACGCTGCCTCGCCATGGGTGCGGTGGCGGCCGCCGAGATCATCTCGCATTATGGCGCGCGGCCGGAGACCGACCTCAAGGCGCTGGTCGAAGCCGCGCTCGCTTGAGCATCGCCAAGAGAGCCTGCGGCGACCTCCGCATAATCCTCCGTTCGCTCTGAGCTTGTCGAAGGCCTTTCTTCTCTTCTTCGATCGAACATTGAAAGAAGAAGGACAGCCCTTCGACAAGCTCAGGGCGAACGGGATTGCTTTTTCATCGGAGATTGCGCGGCGGGACCATCAATGCTCCTGCGAAAGCAGGAGCATTGAGTTTGTCTGATCCGGACGGATTCCAGGAGCGAACCCGTCGCCTCACTCCCCGCCCATCGCCTCACGCAGCAGCCAGGCACGGATGGCGCTCGCCAGGTTGGGCGGATCGGCGGCGGTGATGCGCGCGGCGTCGATCCGCGCGACCAGCGCGCTCAGGGGCAGGGCGTCGGCCCGGGCCCGGGCTTCCAGCGCGCGCCAGAAGATCGGCTCGAGGCTGATCGAGGTCGCATGGCCGGCGATGGTGATGCTGCGCTTGACCGGCGGCGCGAAGATCGGCGTCGACGACCCGTCCATCATCGCCCTCACCATGCGCTCAGTACATATGCTGGCCGCCGTTGATCGACAGGGTCGATCCGGTGATGAAGCCGGCATCCTCGCTGCACAGGAAGGCTACGCCGCGGGCGATCTCGCCGGCGCTGCCAAGCCGCCCGACCGGGATGCGCGCGACGATCTTCTCCAGCACCGGCGCCGGCACCGCAGCGACCATGTCCGTATCGACATAGCCCGGCGCGATGGCGTTCACGGTGACGCCATATCTGGCGCCTTCCTGCGCCAGCGCCTTGGTGAAGCCGTGGATGCCGGACTTGGCAGCGGCATAGTTGACCTGGCCATATTGGCCGGCCTGGCCGTTGATCGAGCCGATATTGACGATGCGGCCCCAGCCGCGCTCGCGCATGCCGAGGAAGGTGGCCTTGGCCATGTTGAAGCAGCCGCCCAGATTGATGCGCATCACTTCGTTCCAGTCCTCGAAGCTCATCTTCATGAGCACGCCGTCGCGCGTGATGCCGGCATTGTTCACCACCACGTCGATCGGACCGAGATCGGACGCCACCTGCGCGCAGCCGTCCAGGCAGGCCTGATGATCGCCCACGTCCCAGCGATAGGAGGGGATGCCGGTCACGTCGGTGAAGGCCCTGGCCTTCTCGCTGTTGCCGGCATAGTTGGCGGCGACCGTCATGCCCATGTCGCGCAGCGCCAGGCTGATCGCCTCGCCGATGCCGCGTGTCCCACCCGTCACGATCGCCACTCTGCTCATGATACCTCTCCGTCTTCTCGTTGGCACCCGCCACGCTCATGGCAGCAGGTCATCCGTCCAACCCGCCAGCTCCCGGCCAAGCAGCCGACGATAGAAGGCAATAGCTTCCGGATCGGCATTTAGACAGGGCAAAAAGGCGAAATCCCGCCCACCCGCCGCGAGGAACGTGTCGCGGCCGCGCAGCGCGATCTCCTCCAGCGTCTCCAAGCAATCGGCCGAGAAGCCGGGCGTCAGCACCGCGACGGAGCGGACTCCTTCGTCGGGCAAGGCGGCCAGCAGGGCGTCGGTCGACGGCTCCAGCCACTTCGCCCGACCGAAGCGCGACTGGAAGCCGACCATCACCGGCTGGCCCAGCGCCTCGCCGAGCAGCCGCGCCGTCTCCAGGCACTGGCCGTGATAGGGATCGCCCAGCGCGGCGGTCCGCGCCGGCATGCCGTGGAAGCTGGCGACGATCCGCTCGGGCCCGAAGGGCAAGGCGGTGAGCCGCACCGTCACGTGCGTGCGCAGGGCCTCGATATAGGCCGGATCGTCATGATAGGCAGGCAGCACGCGCAGCGCCGGCTGCCAGCGCATGGCCGCCATCGCGGCATTCGCGGCGTCCACCGCGGTCGCCGTCGTCGCCGCGCAATATTGCGGATAGAGCGGCGCGAGCAGGATGCGGTCATGACCGCTCACCTGGAGCGCCCGCAGCCGGTCGGCGATCGCGGGCCGGCCGTAGCGCATGGCCCAGTCCACCGTCACATGGCCGCGCCAGAGCGCCTGAAGGGCCTCGGCCGTGTCCTGTGTGTAGACGGCAAGCGGCGAGCCGCGCTCGGTCCACACCTGTCGATAGGCATGGGCGGATTTTTTCGGCCGCGTGTTGAGGATGATGCCGCGCAGGATGGGCTGCCAGAGCGGGGGCGGGATCTCCACGACGCGGCGATCGGACAGGAATTCGCGCAGATAGGCTTTCACCGCCGCAGGTGTCGGCGCGTCCGGCGTGCCGAGATTGACGATCAGCACCGCGACCTTGCCGCTGCTCACGCCGCGCTCACGATCGGCAAATTGCGGTAGCGCTTGCCGCTGATCGTCGACAGCGCGCTGGCGAGCGCGGGGGCGACGGGCGGCACGCCGATCTCGCTGAACCCGACAGGCGGGCTCGGGCTATCGACCAGCTCGACCATGACATCGCCTACATCGGCGAGGCGTGGCAGACGATAATCCCGCAGCCGCATGGCTTGCGGCAGCGAATTGCGGTAGCTGGGCGCGGCGCCGAGCGCCATGGCGAGACCGAAGATCATCCCGCCCTCGATCTGTTGGCGGGCGATATCCGGATTGACCACCGATCCGCAGTCCGCCACCGCGATGAGCCGCCGCACGGCGACCTTGCCGTCCGCAAAGCCTGCCTCGACCAGCACCGCGATATAGGCACCGCCGACCATATAGCAGGCGAGACCCTGACCGCTGCCGCGGATGCCGCCCTGCCAGCCGCCCATCGTCGCGACGCTGGTGAGACAGTGGGCGAGGCGCGGATGGCCGCCGAGCATCTGCATGCGGAAGGACAGCGGCTCGACCTTCGCGACCATCGCCAGCTCGTCGATGAAGCTTTCCGAGAAGAAGGCGCCATAGCTGGCCGCGTTGCTGCGCCAGCGGCCGGTGGGCAGCGCTATGGCGGCGGGGAAATGGTCCACCGCGAAATTGGGGATCGTATAGGGCAGGTCCATGCCGTCGACGGCGAGTCCGTCTGTCATGGCGGCGGTGGCGGCGAGCGCTTCGCCCCGTGTCTCGCCATGGCCGATGCGCCGCCAGAGCTGCGCGAGCGCCGGAGGCGCCGCCACTTTCGCGGACCAGCCCTGGATGAGCCCGGTCGGCCCCAGCGTCGCCACCATCCGCGCCTTGGCGGGCGGGCGCGGGCAATCGCGGATGATATCCTCCGAGCGCGACCACATGAGCTGCACCGGCGCCTTGGCCGCGCGCGCGATCAGCGCCGCCTGGACACCGGCATCGACTTCCATCTTGATGCCGAACGAGCCACCGGCGAACAGCGGATAGACGGTGACGGCGCCCTCGCCGACGCCCAGCGCGCGGGCGATCGCCTGCCGGGCCAGTACCGGCGCCTGGGTCGGCATCCACACCTCAACATCGCCCTCGCGCACGCGCGCCGTCGCCGCCATCGGCTCGATCGGCAGGTGCAGGGCCGGCGCGACGGCGTAGCTGGCCGTGACGGCGCGCGCGCCGTCGAACACCGGCCCCAGGTCGCCCCGATGGAAATAGCGGCCGCCCGCGTCGCTGGCGAAGGCCCTGTCCAGCGCCTGCTCGATGGCCTTGTCGTCCAGCGCGGGGCCGTCCAGCGTGAAGACCGGATCGAGCCGGTCGAGCGCCTGATTGGCAGCCCACCAGTTGCGTGCCGTCACCGCGACCCAGCCCTGCTCCCGCACGATGCCGATCAAGCCGGGAATCCTGCGCGCCGCCGCCTCGTTCAGGGACTTGAGGCCGGCCGCGTTGACCGGCCCTTGCCGGATCGCGGCGAAAATCATGTCCGGCAGGCGGATGTCGGCGGCGTAATTGGCCGAGCCGTCGATCTTCGCCGGTATGTCGAGCCGGGGCGCGTCCGTCCCGACCAGCCGATCCTCGCGGATCTCGGGCCGGTAGGGCAGCATCTCGGGCAGCCGGAAGGCCGCCGCCTCCTGCGCCAGATCGCCGATGCGCGCGCGATGGGTACCGTCCGAGACGATGCCGCGCGCGATGTCGCAGCTTTCCCAGGGGACATCCCAGCGCGCCGCCGCCGCCATGCAGAGCAGGACGCGCGCGCCCGCGCCGGCGGCGCGCAGATCATCGGCGAAATTCGCCACGGACGTCGCCCCGCCGGTGAGCATCAGCATGGAGCGCTGCGCATAATCGTCGACCGCGCGGTCTCCCCAGGACCCGAAGGCCTGCTTCACCGGCCCGTCGAACCATTGGCGCGCGAGCAGGCGGTTGGCATAGAGTGGGCCCGGCGGCGCCGGCTGCACCGCCACCGCGCGCCAGTCCGCGCCCAGCTCATCCGCCACGATCTGCGCGAACTGGGTGAACACGCCCTGACCCAGCTCGGCCTGCGGCACCATGACGATGACCTGGCCGGTGCGATCGATCTTGACGAAGGCGCCGAGTGCGGTCTCGCCCGGCGCGGCATCGGCCGTCTGCACGTAACGACGTGGCCAGAGCGCCCAGGCGAGCGCGAGACCGCCGCCGGCCGCCGCGCCCGTCAGCAGCGTGCGGCGGCTGAGCGCGGGAAGCCGCACGCGCCGTGGCAGGTCCGGCGCTTCGGGATCGGGCGACTCAGCCAAGCGGCGTCTCGATCCGCCGATCGGCGAGCCAGCGCGCCACCTGCTCGGCGATCGCACGGAAGGGGCGGCCCATCACCCCGTCCTGCGCGGCCGGCGGCGTGCCGGCGTCCGACGCGGTGCGCACCGCGATGTCGAGCGGCACGCGGCCGAGGAAGGGCAGGCCCATACCGGCCGCGCTCGCCTCGGCGCCGCCGCTGCCGAACGGATCCGACACCTCGCCGCAATGCGGGCAGACATAGCCGGCCATATTCTCGACCATGCCGATCACCGGCACCTTGGTCTGGTCGAAGAAGCTGATCGCACGGGTCGCATCGATCAGGGCGAGGTCCTGTGGCGTGGAGACGATGACGGCGCCGATCGGCTTGAACCGCTGGATCATGGTGAGCTGCACGTCGCCCGTGCCCGGCGGCAGGTCGACGATCAGCAGGTCCGTGCCGCGCCAGTCCGCCTCGATCAGCTGGCCGAGCGCATTGCCCGCCATCGGCCCGCGCCAGGCGATCGCCTGGCCGGGCTTCACCAGATGCCCCATCGAGAGCATCGGCACGCCCCAGCGATTGGGCACCGGGATCAGCCGCTTGCCCTCCGCCTGCGGCCGCGTGTCCTCGCTGGCGAGCAGGTGGGGCAGGGACGGGCCATAGAGATCGGCGTCGACCATACCGACGCGCAGGCCCAACGCCTTGAGCGCGACCGCGAGATTGACAGCGAGCGTCGACTTGCCGACGCCGCCCTTGCCCGATCCGACCGCGATGATCGCGGGGCGTGCCGCGCGCTCGGCGGTCATCGCGACGCGCACGTCGCGAATGCCCGGCACCGCCCGCGCCGCGGCCTCGATTCGGCCGGAGAGCGCCTCGCGCGCCGCGGCATCGAGCCCGCCCACGTCCAGCACCAGGCTGAGCACGCCGTCCTTCAGCCTGAGGCCGCTCGCTCGCCCCTCGGCCACCGCCTCGATCCGCACGACCAGTTCCGTATCCGGGTCCAGCCCGGACGCCGCGCCCGCCTCTCGCATTCCTTCGGTCATGCCGGCGCTCTAGAGCGTTCCGGCGCCGCGCGCAAAGCGTCGCGACCCGTTTTCTGCCACCGCGGCGCGCAATATTGGCGGCCCGCCCCTGTATTTCGATGAAAAGCCTTCCTATAGAAGCCCGATGAACAGTCGAACGACGCAGATGCCCGGTGCCCGCATGCCCATGGCCGAAGGCGGTCCATGGGGCGAACGGGACGAGGATGGCGACAAGAAGCGCGCCAATCGCGGCGGCCCGCGCAATCCCTGGACGCCGCCCGCCGGCGAGGACACGAAGGCTCGCGGCGGGCGCGGCCCCAGCGCCATCGACGAGCTGATCCGCCGCGCGCGCGAAACCTTCGGAGGCGGCCTGCCGGAGCGGCCGAACGGCCGGAGCTTCTGGCCCTATATCGTCGGCGGCGTGGTCCTGATCTGGATCGCGACGACCAGCTTCCACAGCATCGGGGCCAAGGAACGCGGCATCGTCAGCTTCCTCGGCAGCTACAGCCGCGAGCTGTCGCCGGGCGCGCGGTGGACGCTGCCGGCGCCGCTCGAGACGGTCACCGTCATCGACGTCGACGAGATCCGCACGATCGATCTGGGATCGGCGGGCGATGAATCCCAGAAGCTGGTGCTGACCGGCGACCAGAACATCATCAATCTGGGCTATTCGGTGCGCTGGAACATCCGCGATGCCGAGCAGTTCGCCTTCCAGATCGCCGAGCCCGAGCAGACCATCTCGGAAGTCTCCGATTCGGCGATGCGCGCCGTGATCGCGACCGTCTCGCTCGCCGACGCACTGGGCGCCGGCCGCAACGCCATCGAGGCGCAGGTGCAGAATCGCATCCAGGAGATACTGGACGGCTATGGCGCCGGCATCCGCATCCAGGGTGTCGCGATCAAGCAGGCCGATCCGCCCGAGGCGGTGGTCGAAGCGTTCAAGGACGTGACCGCCGCGCAGCAGGAAGCCGAATCCTATCTCAATTCGGCCCGCGCCTATGCGCAGCAGATCGCTGCCCAGTCGCAGGGCGAGGCGGCTGCCTTCGATCTCGCCTATGAGCAATATCGGCTGGCGCCCGACGTGACGCGGCGGCGCATGTATTATGAGACGATGGAAAAGGTGCTCGGCGGCGTGAACAAGACGATCATCGAAGCCAATGGCGTGACGCCCTATCTGCCGCTGCCGGCCGTGCGGCCGCCGGCACGCCCGTCGGCGAGCGTCGAGGGCGGCGGCCAGCAACAGGCGCAGGGAGGCGGCCAATGAACGGCCTGACGCTGCGCAATCCCATCGCGCTCGCCGTGCTGGCGACCGTCGCGCTGTTCCTGCTCGGCAGCACCTTCGCGATCGTTCCGGAGACGCAGCAGGCCGTGGTTCTGCGCTTCGGCAACCCGGTGCGCATCTACAACAGCTACAAGCCCAACGAAGTGTTCGGCCATACCGGCGCGGGCCTGAAAATCCGCGCGCCTTTCTTCGACCAGATCGTCTGGATCGACAAGCGCGTCCAGTCCGTCGCGATGGAGCGGCAGCAGGTGCTCTCGACCGATCAGCTGCGCCTGCAGGTCGACGCCTTCGCGCGCTACCGCATCATCGATCCGCGGCAGATGTATGTCTCGGCCGGCAGCGAGGAGCGAGTCGCCGAGGCGCTGCGGCCGATCCTGGGCTCCGCGATACGCAATGAGCTGGGCAAGCGGCCCGCGCAGATGCTGCTGACGCCCGAGCGCGGCGCGGTGATGGAAAGCATCCGGCAGAGCCTCAACCGCGTGGCCCGCCAATATGGCGCGGAAGTGATCGACGTGCGGATCATGCGCGCCGATCTGCCCGACGGAGCGCCACTGCAGGGCGCTTTCGAGCGCATGCGGACCGCCCGCAACCAGGAGGCGCTGACGATCCGCGCCGAAGGCGCCCGCCGCGCGCAGCTCATCCGCGCCCAGGCGGACGCCGAGGCGGCCAAGGTCTATGCCGCCAGCTTCGGCAAGGATCCCCAATTCTATGATTTCTATCGCGCGATGCAGTCCTACCGGCTGACCTTCGCGCCGAACGCCGGCGGAGAGACCACCGCGATCCTCTCCGCGGACAATGACTATCTGCGGCAGTTCCGCGGCCGTTGATAGCAGCCGGACCGCGCAACCCGAGCGCGGTCCATTCATTCAATGCCGGTTAATCCGGCTCGCGCCATGGCCCATCCGGGGCAGAAGTCCGATCATCGGACCTACCGAGTGGGCACAGTGACAGTGAACCAGTTCGAATGAGAGGAAGGTTTTAGTGCGCTACGCTTACGCCATCACAGCAGCCCTGCTCCTCGGCGGAACAACACTCGCGCTCACGTCGCATCCGACCAGCGTGATCGCGCAGACCGCCCAGAACGAAGGCATGGCCGCCGCCGCGCCGCGCGGTGCGCCGGTCAGCTTCGCCGACATGGTCCAGCGCCTGCAGCCGGCCGTGGTCAACATCTCGACCAGGCAGCGCGTGCAGGTGCAGAATCCCTTCGCCGGGACGCCGTTCGGCGGCCTGTTCGGCGCGGATGACGGCCAGCCGCAGACCCGCCAGGCCCAATCGCTCGGCTCGGGCTTCATCATCTCGGCGGACGGCTATATCGTCACCAACAACCATGTGGTCGCGCCCGGCGCCGAGGGCGCGCGGGTGGATTCGATCACCGTCATCCTGCCGGACCGCAGCGAATATGCGGCGACGCTGGTGGGGACCGATGCGCGATCCGACCTGGCCGTGCTCAAGATCAACGCGCCCCGGCCGCTGCCGTTCGTCAAGTTCGGCGACTCGACCAAGGCGCGCGTGGGCGACTGGGTGATCGCCATCGGCAATCCGTTCGGCCTCGGCAGCACCGTCACTGCGGGCATCATCTCGGCGCTGCATCGCAGCGGCCTCTCCGGCGTCGAGCGCTTCATCCAGACCGATGCCTCGATCAACCAGGGCAATTCGGGCGGCCCGATGTTCGACATGAACGGCGACGTCATCGGCATCAACAGCCAGATCCTCTCGCCGACCGGCGGCAATATCGGCATCGGCTTCGCGATCCCCTCCGAGCAGGCCGTGCCGATCATCGAGACGCTGCGCAAGGGCCAGGCCGTGCGGCGCGGCTATCTCGGCATCCAGATCAGCCAGCTCTCCGACGACATGGCCGAATCGCTCGGCCTGCCGCGCAACCGGGGCGAGTTCGTCCAGGCGGTCGAGCCCGGCAAGGGCGCCGAGAAGGCCGGCATCAAGGCGGGCGACGTGATCGTGAAGGTCAACAATGTCGAAGTGACGCCGGATGAGACGCTGTCCTACATCGTCGCCCAGCTCCCGGTCGGATCGACCGTACCGATCGAGCTGATCCGCAACGGCCGGCGCATGACCGTGCAGGCGCAGATCGCCGAGCGGCCGTCCGAGGACGAGCTGGCCGGCAATTTCGGCCAGGATCCCGATCAGGCGATGCCTGAGCCGAATGCCGAGGTGGCCAAGGAAGCGACCCAGCAGCTGCTCGGCCTGGCGGTGCAGCCGCTCACCCCGGGCATCGCCCGCCAGCTCGGCCTTGAGGCGAATGTCCGCGGCGTCGTCATCGCGGCGGTCGATCCGTCCAGCGATGCGGCCGCCAAGGGGCTGCGCCGGGGCGATGTCGTGATGCAGGCCAATGGCCAGCCGGTGACCACCGAAGATGCGCTCGGCCAGGCCGCCCAGGCGGCGAAGCAGTCGGGACGCAACGCGGTGCTGCTGCAGGTCACGCGGCGCGGCGTTCCGCCGGCATTCATCGCCGTGCGGCTGCGGGACCAGTAACCTGGCACCGATCCATGGCATGAAGGGCGCGGACGTCTCCGCGCCCTTTTCTCCATCCGGACGACCCGCTAACCAGTGGAAGCGGGGCAGGAGGCAGAATCTATGAGCGACGAGACGTCCATCTTCATCGGCCTGGGCAACGGCCAGCCGCAGCAGCTCGTGCTGCGCCGCGCCAATCGCCACGGGCTGGTCGCCGGTGCGACCGGCACCGGCAAGACCGTGACGCTGCAGGGCATGGCGGAGAATTTCTCCGCGCGCGGCGTGCCTGTCTTCCTGGCGGACGTGAAGGGCGACCTCTCGGGCATCGCGATGGCCGGCTCGGCGACCGGCGCCAATGCCGACAAGCTGATGGAGCGCGCCAAGGAGATCGGCCTCGCCGACTATGCCTTCGCGGACAATCCGGCGATCTTCTGGGACCTGTTCGGCCAGCAGGGCCATCCGATCCGCGCCACCGTCTCCGAGATGGGGCCGCTGCTGCTGGCGCGCCTCATGGGCCTCAACGAGACACAGGAAGGCGTGCTCGCCATCGCCTTCCGCTATGCCGACGATGAAGGGCTGCTGCTGCTCAATCTCGACGATCTGCAGGCCATGCTCACCTATTGCGCCGAGAATGCGGACCTGCTGACGACCAAATATGGCAATGTCACCAAGGCCAGCGTCGGCGCCCTCCAGCGTCAGCTTCTGCAGCTCGAGAGCCAGGGCGGCGACAAGTTCTTCGGCGAACCCGCGCTCGACATCCAGGACTTCATCCGCACCGACGAGAAGGGGCGGGGCTACATCAGTATCCTCGCCGCCGACAGGCTCATGCAGAGCCCGCAGCTCTATGCGACCTTCCTGCTCTGGCTGCTCTCCGAGCTGTTCGAGCGGCTGCCGGAGGTCGGCGATCCCGAAAAGCCGGTGCTGGTCTTCTTCTTCGACGAGGCCCATCTGCTGTTCGACGAGGCGCCCAAGGCGCTCATCGACAAGATCGAGCAGGTCGTCCGCCTGATCCGCTCGAAGGGCGTGGGCGTCTATTTCGTCACGCAGAACCCGATCGACATTCCCGATGATGTGGCTGGGCAGCTCGGCAACCGGGTGCAGCACGCGCTGCGCGCCTTCACGCCGCGCGAGCAGAAGGCAATCAAGGCGGCGGCCGAGACCTTCCGGCCCAATCCCGAGCTGGATGTCGCGAGCGTCATCACCCAACTCAAGGTGGGCGAAGCGCTCGTCTCGCTGCTGCAGGAGGACGGCTCGCCCTCGATCGTGCAGCGCACACTGATCGCGCCGCCGCGCTCGCGCGTCGGGCCGCTCGACGCCAAGGAGCGGGCGATCATCCAGTCAGTCTCGCCGGTACAGGGCAAATATGACCAGGAGATCGACCGGGAATCGGCCGAGGAGATTCTCGCCGCCCGCGCGCAGACCGCTGCCGCGGCCGCCGAGCAGGCCAAGGCGCAGGCGGATGCCGACAAGGCAGCTGCGCGTGCCGCCGGCAAACCTTCCAACCTCGATCGCGCGATCCAGTCGGCGACGCGATCGGCGGCATCATCGGTCGGTCGACAAGTCGCCAATGAAATCGGGCGCGCCGTGTTCGGCGGGTCCAGCCGCAGTCGCAGCGGCGGATTGGTCGGCAAGCTGGTGCGGGGGGTGCTAGGGAGCCTGCTCAGATAGGCTACGGCATTCCTTGTCATTAATCTGACACCTGATTGACGTCGAAACGTCATTCATTGGCCATCAGCCTGTAAATAAGCACTGTCAGGGGGCTCCCATCCAATAAAGGGGAGCTCTCATGAAACGCCATGTCAACGGTGCCAGCGGCGCCGCGATCGCCATTGCCATGCTGGTGCCCGCCATCGCCCATGCCGGCACCATTGAGGGCTCGGTCTCCGACGAGGGCGGCACACGCGCTCTGCAGAGCGCCCAGCTGCGCATCGTCGAGCTCAACCGCGTCGCCGAGGCGGGCCGTGACGGCAGCTTCATCTTCCCCGACGTGCCGGCGGGCAGCTACACGCTCGAGGCGAGCTATGTCGGCGCGGAAACCGGCACGGCCACGATCGATGTCCCCGCAACGGGGACGGTCACCCACGATTTCGCCCTGCGGAGCTTTGGTGACGATACTGTCCTCGTGATCGGCCAGCGGGCCAACCAGGCCTCCGCCCTGTCCCGCCAGCGCGCGGCGGACGGCGTGGAAAGCGTGCTGACGCGCGACGCCATCGGCCAGTTCCCCGACCAGAATGTCGCCGAATCGCTACGACGCCTGCCCGGCGTCAACATCCTCAACGACCAAGGCGAGGGGCGCTTTGTCTCGGTGCGCGGCCTCGACCCCGAGCTCAACGCCGTCTCGGTCAACGGCGTGCGTCTGCCCGCGCCGGAATCGGATGTCCGCTCGGTGGCGCTGGACGTGATCAGCTCGGACATCATCGAATCGATCGAGATCAAGAAGTCGCTGACGCCGGACATGGACGCCGACACGATCGGCGCCTCCATCGAGATCCATACGACCAGCGCGTTCGACCGCACCAAGGACCTGTTCGCGGTCCGCGCCGAGGGCAGCTACAATCATCTCGCCGACACACTGACGCCCAAGGCCAGCTTCGATTTCTCGACGCGGCTCAATGACAATGTCGGCGTCGCCGGCGGCATCAGCTATTATCGCCGCCAGTTCGCGACCAACAATCAGGAGATGGACGACTGGAACGACGATGAAGGCATCGTCAATGCGCAGACCGTGGAATATCGCGACTATGATGTGGAACGCGAACGCCTGAGCGCCACCCTGTCCTTCGATTTCCGCGTCGGCGACACCACCAAGCTCTATGCACGCGGCATCTACAGCCGGTTCGACGATCAGGAATATCGTCGCGCCCTCACCTTCGAGATGGAAGAAGCCGCGCTCGAAGGCAGCGCTACCGACGCGATCTTCTCCTCCGAGGACGAGGATCAGGAGATCAGCGTGCAGCGCTCACTCAAGGATCGTTTCGAGCGGCAGGAAATCCGCTCGGTGACACTGGGCGGCGAGACCGAGACCGGGCCCTGGAAGCTCACCTATTCGGGCAGCTGGGCGAAATCGAGCGAGCAGGAGCATGGCTCGATCGACCCGGCCGCATTCGAGCGCACCTTCGAGAATGGCGACGATTTCGCCGTCGGCTTCGATTATTCGAACCCGCGCCATACGCCCTACACGATCCTCTCGGGCAGCGGCGCCTTCTTCGATCCGGGCGAATATGAATTCGACTCGGTGGAACGCACCACCCTCTCCGATTCCAAGGACGAGGAGTGGGCGCTTCGGGCGGACATCGCCCGCACCTTCCCGATGACGGGCGGAGAGTTCACCGTGCAGGCCGGCGGCAAGGCCCGCTGGCGCGAAAAATCCTACAATGCCGATATCGACGTGTTCGAATGGGCGGGCGAGGATGATCTTACGCTGGCCGAGCCGGGCCTGCTCGGCCGCCAGGATTACGACCTGGCGAATGTCGAGCCGGAGCTGGCGCGGAGCGCGTTCCGCGACTTCTTCAACAGCCATCTCGGCTCCTTCGAGATCGATGAGGGCGACACGTTCGAATCCTCGAATGTCGATGACTATCGGGTGAAGGAGGATGTAACCGCCGCCTATCTGCTCGGCCGGTGGGACAGCAGCACGCTGCGCATCATCGGTGGCCTGCGCATGGAGCATACCAGTAACGAGATCCACGGCCAGAGCGTCGACCTGGACGACGAGACGGTGACGCCGATCACTGTCAACCGCAGCTATACCGACTGGCTGCCGAGCCTGACGATCCGCTTCGAGCCGCAGCGCAACCTCGTGCTCCGCGCCGCCGGCTATAAGAGCCTGGTGCGCCCGAAGCTCTCGCAACTCGCGCCGCGCGTGACCATCGAGGATAATGAGGGCGAGTTCGGCAATCCCGACCTGCTGCCCTATCGCGCCTGGAACTTCGATGCGTCGATCGAATATTATTTCAGCCGCAACGCCTCGATCTCGGCGGGCTTCTTCTACAAGGACATCAAGAATTTCACCGTGAATCAGGTGATCGAGGATTATGACTTCAACGGCCATATCCTCGATGAGGCGGTCTTTCCGATCAACGGCGAGAGCGCCACAGTGACAGGCCTCGAGCTCAGCTACAGCCAGGCCTTCGATTTCCTGCCCGCGCCGCTCGACGGGCTGCTGGCGCAGATCAACTACACCTATACCGATGCCAAGGGCACGGTGCTGATCGACGATGATCCCACTGCGCCGCGCGACATTTCGCTCATGGCCTCCTCGAAGAACACACTCAATGCCGTGCTCGGCTATGAGAAGGGACCGGTTTCGCTGCGCGTAGCGGGCACCTATCGCGACAAATATCTGGACGAAATCGGCGACAATGCAGAATCGGATCGCTGGGTCGACGAGCATTTCCAGCTCGACCTGTCGGCGAAATATCGTATCCTCGAAGGCGTCCGGCTCTCCGTCGAATGGGTGAACGTGACCAACGCACCTTATTTCGCCTATCAGAATTTCGCGAACAGCCGCCGGCTGCTGCAATATGAGAATTATGGCTGGACGCTGAAGTTCGGCATATCGGCGAACTTCTGATGCGCGGCATCATCAGCGCTGCCCTGCTTGCCTCCGCACTGGCCCTCGCTGCCTGCGCGGAGCGAGAAGTGCCGGTCGAGCAGCGCATCGCCGCGTCGCTGCCGTCGGCCACCGTCACCGCGCGCGGCGAGACCGAGCCGGTCGGCACCGGCAATGCCGATGCCGCCGACGATCCCGCCATCTGGCACAACGCCGCCGATCCCGCCGGCAGCCTGATCGTGGGGACGGACAAGAAAGCCGGGCTCTATGTCTATGGCCTGGATGGGCGGACGCGGCATTTCCTCGATGCGGGCCGGGTCAACAATGTCGATCTCAAGGCCGATGTGACGATCAACGGCGCAAGCGGCATCCTAGTGGTAGCGAGCGACCGCAATGATGTGACCCAGGCCAAGCTGGCATTGTTCAAGCTCGACCCGGCGATGGCCATGCTCTCGGCGCTTGGCACGCTGCCGGCCGGCGCGGGCGAGGCCTATGGCATCTGCCTCGGGCGCAGTGCGGACGGCCTTTCCGCCTTCATCGTGCTCAAGGACGGTACGATCCACCAGATCCTCATCGATGCCTCCGGCGCGACGCCGCAGGGCCGCACCGTGCGCACGATGAAGCTGGGCACGCAGGCCGAAGGCTGCGCGGTCGACGACCGCACGCATCGCCTCTATGTCGCCGAGGAGGATGTCGGCCTCTGGCGGTTCGACGCGCGGGCGAGCGGCTCGGTCGAGCCGGTGCGGGTCGGATCGGTGGACCTCAGGCAGCTCGTCGACGATGCCGAGGGCGTGGCGATCGCACCGATCGGCGAGACCGGCGGCTATGTCATCGTCTCCAGCCAGGGCGACAATGCCTATACGCTCTACAGCCTGACCGACGACCATTATGTCGGCCGCTTCCGCATCGTCGACGGCCCGACCATCGGCGGCTCGGAGGAGACAGACGGCATCGAGCTGATGCTGGGCGACTTCGGGCCCGGCTATCCAGGTGGCCTGTTCGTGGCGCAGGACGGCCATAACGGCGACAAGGCGCAGAATTTCAAGCTGGTGGCATGGGACGACATCGTCGCGGCGCTGGGGCTGGAGACGCAATGACCGGCTACTCGGCCAGATGATTGGCGTGGTGCGCCGGCCTTTTGCGATCCGGACCTAAAGAGGCGCTTGCGCGGTTCCATCCATCATGGAAAGCGCACCCGTCAGCAGGCTCATCCGCGCCCGCGATAGCCCGGCACGCCCTGGTCCGGTAGCCAAACACCGGCGACCGGCTCGCCGGACTGCCAGAACACATCGATCGGGATGCCCCCGCGCGGATACCAATAGCCGCCGATGCGCAGCCAGAGCGGCCGCATCTCGGCGGTCAGCCGCTCGCCGATGCCGACCGTGCAATCCTCGTGGAACGCCGCATGATTGCGGAAACTGGCGAGGAACAGCTTCAGCGACTTGGATTCGACGATGGTTTCGCCGGGCACATAGTCGATGACGAGATGCGCGAAGTCCGGCTGTCCGGTCACCGGGCAGAGCGAGGTGAATTCGGGCGCGGTGAAGCGCACCAGATAGGGGCGCCCGGGCCGCGGATTGGGCACATAGTCGAGCACGGCTTCCTGCGGGCTCGCGGGAAGGGCGCTGCTCTGGCCGAGATGATGCAAGGTCATGGTCCGCGCCTTAATATGTTTCGGCCCGGCCGCGAACCCCCTTGCGCGACACGCCGACAGGGAGGAGAGGAAAGGGCATGGACCTGCTCGTGATAACCGACTGGCTGGCCGGCGAACTCGGCAAGCCGGATTTGAGGCTGCTGGACGCCACTGCCTTCCTGCCCGGCACGCCGCGCGATCCGCGCGCCGAATATCTGGCGGCGCATATCCCCGGCGCCCTGTTCCTCGATCTGGCAACGCTCTGCGATCCTGACGATCCACGGCCCGGCATGGCTCCCGACAACCAGCTCTTCGCCGCGCGCATGGCGGCGCTCGGCATCGGTAGGGACGATCGGATCGTCATCTATGACAACAGCCCGCTCTCCAGCGCCGGCCGGGCCTGGTGGCTGATGCGCCTGTTCGGCGCGCGACAAGTGGCGATCCTCGACGGCGGCCTTGCCCGCTGGACCGCCGAGGGACGGCCGACCGGCAACGGCGAGGAACCGGCGGCGACCGGCACTGGCTTCGCGGCCGACCGGGACGATCGGCAGATCGCCACCAAGGCGCACCTGCTCGACAATCTCGCCAGTTGCGCGGCGCAAGTCGTGGATGCGCGCGGCGCAGCCCGGTTCCGGGGCGACATGGACGAGCCGCGCCCAGGCATGGCGGCGGGCCATATTCCCGGCTCGGTCAATCTGCCGAGCGACCAGCTGATCGACACGGACGGCCGCTGGAAGCGCGGCGACGCGCTGCGCGCGGCGTTCGAGGCCGCCGGCGTGGACCTCGACCGCCCGCTCATCATGAGCTGCGGCAGCGGCGTCACCGCCTGCAACCTCCTGTTCGGCGCGGCGCTGCTCGGCAAGCATGACGTCACCGTCTATGACGGCAGCTGGTCCGAATGGGGCGCCGACCCCGAGACGCCCAAGGCGACCGGCGCCGCATGAGCGACGAGGCCGACGACCAGCCGCTCGCACCCGCCACGCGGCTCACCCATGCCGGACGCAGGGCGGACTGGATCGGCATGCCCGGCCAGCCCGGCACCATCGTCAATCCGCCGGTCTGGCGCGCCTCGACCATCCTCTACGAGAATGTCGCCCATCTGCGCGCCGAGCACGGCCAGGATCCGCACCGCCTCTATTATGGCCGGCGCGGCGCCCCGACCGGCTGGGCGCTGGCCGAGGCCATCACGGCGATGGAGCCGGAAGCGGCCGGCACGATGCTCTATCCCTCGGGCGTCGCGGCGATCGCGGCCGCGCTGCTCGCCATCCTCAAGCCCGGCGACGAGCTGCTAATGGTCGACAGCGTCTACGGCCCGACGCGCGCGCTGTGCGACGACATGCTGCGCCGATTCGGCGTCGTGACGCGCTATTATGACCCGCTCGCCGGCGCCGAGATCGAGGCACAGTGCACCAAGCGCACCCGTGCCATCTTCGTCGAGAGCCCCGGCAGCCTGACCTTCGAGGTGCAGGACCTGCCCGCCATCGTGGCGGTCGCGAAGGCCCGCGGCATCACGACGCTGGTCGACAACACCTGGGCGACGCCGCTCCTCCTGCCGGCGCTCGGCCTGGGCGCCGACATCTCGATCATCGCCGGCACCAAATATATCGGCGGCCACAGCGACATCATGCTCGGCACCGTCAGCGCCAATACCGCGCTCTGGCCGAAGATCCGCAAGGCCGGCCTCATGCTCGGCCAGACGGCGAGCCCGGACGATGCCTGGCTGGCACTGCGCGGGCTGCGCACGCTGGATCTGCGCATGCGCCGGCAGGGCGAGAGCGCGCTCGGCATCGCGCGCTGGCTCGCCGAGCGGCCGGAGATCGCACGCGTGCTTCATCCGGCTTTGCCCGATTGCCCGGGCCATGCTGCCTTCCTGCGCGATTTCCGCGGGCCCGCCGGCCTGTTCGCCTTCGAGCTGGCCGAAGGTGGCGAAGCGGCGCGCGCCGCGTTCATCGATGCCCTCGCGCTGTTCGGCATCGGCTATAGCTGGGGCGGCTTCGAGAGCCTGGCGATCCCTGCCGATCCGGCCGCGCTGCGCACGGCGACGACATGGCAGGATCATGGTCCGCTGGTGCGCGTCTCGATCGGGCTGGAGGACCCCGCAGACCTCATCGCCGATCTGGAGCAAGCCCTGTCTCGTTGGCGCCAGGCGCTGACGGCCTGAAATCCCGCTGGTCCAGAGGTTCCTGCGAGCGAAAGGAATGACGAGCCGCCATTTGCGGGCGCGTGATTACGCCGGAATCCTTTTGTTACGCCGAGCCTCGATTGACGAGAATTTGCGATCACGAGGCGTTGCAGCGCTGCAACAGCGTTGCGTTCAGTTACAACCCAGCAATCCTCCAGCAATATTTTAGCTTGTGCGTTGCACAATCAGATTGCAGTTTGTTGACGGTTCGATGGACAGGTTGCTCGGCCGCGCCATGCGCGGAGCGCAGAAGCGATCGGCACGACCGCAGGATGGGACGATCGCGTTATTGTCTCTCAAGGGGAATTCCCATGCGCAATCTTGTTGTTGGGCTTTCAGCCCTCGCTCTTCTTGCCTCCGCGACGCCGGCTTTCGCGCAGGAAGAGGATACCGGGCCGATCACCATCTCCGGCTCGGTCGGCCTCGTGTCCGACTATCGCTTCCGCGGCTTTTCGCAGACCTCGCAGGATGCGGCCATCCAAGGCGGCATCACCGCCACGCATGAGAGCGGATTCTATTTCGGCACCTGGGGTTCGAGCGTCTCCTTCGCCGGCAATGCCGAGGTCGATCTGTTCGGCGGCTGGTCGGGCGAGGTTTCGCCCGGCGTCACGGTCGATGTCGGCCTGCTCTATTATCTCTATCCCAAGCATGGCGAAGGCGACACCGACTTCTTCGAACCCTATGTGAACGTGACCGGCGCGATCGGCCCGGTCTCGGTCAAGGTGGGCGCCAACTATGCCTGGTCGCAGAGCGCGCTTGCCGACAATGATGCCATCTACATCCACGCCGAACCGTCGATCGCCATTCCGGGCACGCCGTTCGGCCTCAACGCCCATGTCGGCTATGCCAGCAGCGACGGCTTCCCCGGCGGCGTCGACGGGGAGGTGTGGGACTGGTCCTATGGCGCCACAGCGACCTGGAAGAACCTGACCTTCGGCGTCTCCTATGTCGACACCGACGAGCCGGGCTATATCCGCGGTTCCGATGCCGCCGTGGTCTTCTCGCTGACCGCTTCTTTCTGAAGCACGGTCAGATATCGAACGAAGGGGCCGCGATGCCGTCGCGGCCCCGCCGCTCGGTTCGATATGGAACAGCATGTGATTCGTTCCGACATCGCGCGTGTCGAAATGGCTGTCGAGAGCGCCCCTTTCGACTGTGCAGGGCACAACTTCCACAACCTCTCCGGCATGAACCGGATCGCAGGCACGCAATGAAGCGTCGGATTCGCAAACGGCGTGATCGCCTTTTGCTTTCCTCACATATCGATCCCATCGCTTGACCGTCCTGCTCGCAACGTCCGCCATCCCTGCCGGTGCACGCCGGTGGGTCGCAAGACCAGGGGCCTGGGTCGCGCCGCGCGCTGACCCGGCGTTCAGCTAGCGGGAGCCCGCCGCGCCGAAAGGATCCGGACCTCCGGCTCCAGCATCTGGCCGCGCATGACGCCCTCGCCGCGCGTGGGGCTGCGCGACGCGGCCAGGATCGCGCGAACCACGTCCATGCCCGCCGTCACCTTGCCGAATGCCGCGAAGCCGGGCTGATCGGCGGTCGCGTCGAAGCCGCGCATGTCGCCGACGATGATGAAGAAGTCGCCATTGCCGGTGCCGGGCGCCGCCTGCGCCAGCGAAATGACGCCATCGGTGTGGCTGAGCCCGGTCTGGCTGGTCGGCTCGTGCGGCACGGGCGGGAGGATGCGCTTGGGATCATTCTGGGTGCCGCCCTGGATGAAACCCGTCGCACTGCCGCCCTCATAGGTGAAGGAGCGGTAGAAGGCCGTCCCGTCCAGCCGCTTCTCGTCCACATAACGCAGGAAATTGGCCGCGGTGAGCGGCGCCCGCTCCACTTCCAGGGCGATGGTGATGTCGCCCAGGCTGGTGGTGAGGATGACTGGCACGGTCCGGTATATCCGCGCCGGCACCGCAGGCTCCTCGACCGGGGGCGCGGCCGGTGCATCGGTCTCCGGCTGCGCTGCCTCCTGCTGCCGGGCCATCGCTTCCAGCTCGGCGTCGATCCGCGCCTGTATCTCCTCCTCGCGTGTGGGCTTGGCATGCGCAGGCGCCACGAATGCGCCGAGCAAGACGAGCGGCAGGATCAGGCGAAACAAGGCCACCAGGATCGACATGCGCACGATGCTAGCGCCCCTTGCGGCCAAGGCAAGGCCATCCGATCGCGACGCCGCCGGCGCGCGCTCAAAGGCCCGCCAGATAGGCGTCGCGGACCGCCCGCTTGTCGATCTTCTCCGAACCGAGGCGCGGCAGCACCCGCTCGGCGATCACGATCCGGCTCGGCCGCTTGTAGGGCGCCAGCCGCTCGGCGAGCGACGGAACCGCATAGCGCGGCGGTGATCGCCCCGCGCGCGGAATCGAGCGCCTGGTCAAAGGGATGTATCACGGCCTTCCTCTCCGGCCTTGGTCTTGTCCTTGTCTTGCACTATGACGCGCAAAATCTTCGGGGAAAAGACTTGACGCTCGCCATGCTCGCGGCCGCCGCCGCCCAGCCGATCCGCTTCCAGGACCTTGGCCTCGATCCCGTCGCCATCCCGCTCGGCTTCTTCGACATCAAATGGTACAGCCTGGCCTATCTGGCCGGCATATTGATCGGCTACTGGTATCTCACCGTGCTGATCCGCCAGCCCGGATCGCCCATGGCGCGGCGCCATGCCGATGATTTCATCTTCTATGCGACGCTCGGCATCATCGTCGGTGGCCGCCTAGGCTACATCCTCTTCTATCAGCCGGACATCTTCCTGTCGCCGCTCGACATCTTCAAGCTGTGGAAGGGCGGCATGTCGCTGCATGGCGGCACGATCGGCGTGCTGATCGCCATCTGGTGGATGTGCCGGCGCGAGACGCTGCAGTTCCTGCGGGTCTGCGACTATGTGGGCTGCGTCGTGCCGTTCGGCCTGTTCTTCGGCCGCCTCGCCAATTTCGTGAATGGCGAGCTGTGGGGCAAGGTGACGAACGTGCCCTGGGCCATCGTCTTTCCGGGGGCGGGCGACCTGCCGCGTCATCCCAGCCAGCTCTATGAAGCCCTGCTGGAAGGACCGCTGATGTTCGCCATCCTCGCTTTCTTCTTCTGGAAGACCAAGGCGCGCTACCAGCCCGGCAAGCTGTTCGGCATCGCCGCGCTCACTTATGGCTGCGCGCGCTTCTTCGTCGAATTCTACCGCGAGGCGGACGAGCAGCTCATGGAATTCGCGCAGCGCACCGGCCTCCATATGGGCCAGTGGCTCTCGATTCCGCTCATCCTGCTCGGCCTCTATCTGATCGCGACCGCCAAGGGCCGCCGCACGCGGGTCGAGCCGATCGCCGGGCCGAACAGTGTCGCCTGAGCCGGACGGCGAGGCTTTCCCCACGCTGCACGACTTCATGGCCGCCGCCAACGCGGCTTATTATGGTTCGCGTGATCCATTGGGCGCGGAGGGCGATTTCATCACCGCGCCGGAAATCAGCCAGATGTTCGGCGAGTTGATCGGCCTGTGGGCGGCGGACCTCGCGCTGCGCGCCGGGGCCGGCGGAGCGTTCGCCTGGGGGGAGCTGGGCCCGGGCCGAGGGACGCTCACCGCCGATGCCTTGCGCGCCATGGCGCAGGCAGGCCTGGCGCCGCCGGTGCATTTCGTGGAGACGAGCCCGGTACTGCGCACGCGGCAGAAGGCACTGGTGCCCCGGGCGCAATGGCATGACGATGCCACCACCCTGCCCGGCGACCGGCCGCTGCTCGTCATCGCCAACGAATTTTTCGACGCGCTGCCGATCCATCAGTTCGAACGCAGCGCGCGGGGCTGGCGGGAGCGGCATGTCGCCGCCGATCCACCACGCTTCGTTCCGGGCGCGGTCGATCGTGCCGATGCCATCCCGCCGCAGCTGGCCGACGCGCCGCTGGGCGCGATCGTCGAGCGCAACCTTGCCGGCGAGACGATCATGGCCGATCTCGCCGCGCGCATAGCACGGCAGGGCGGCGCGATCCTGACGATCGATTATGGCTATGAGGGACCGGCCTGTGGCGATACGTTGCAGGCCATGCGGGCCCATCACCATGCCGATCCGTTGGAAGCGCCGGGGACACGCGACCTGACGGCCCATGTCGATTTCGCCATGCTGGCGACGGTCGCGCGCGGACATGGGCTGCGGCCAAGCCCTTGTGTCGAGCAAGGCGCCTTCCTGACCGCGCTGGGCATCGAAGCCCGGGCGGCGGCGCTGATCCGCGCCAATGCCGCGCGCGCCGATGACGTCAAGGCCGCCATGGAACGCCTCATCGCGCCCGCGCAGATGGGGCGGCTGTTCAAGGTGCTGGCCTGCCGTCATCCGGACTGGCCACAGCCCGCGGGTTTCGCATGAGCGTCGAGCGGCTGCGCGCCGACAGCTTGGGCGACATTCCGCACGGCTTCCTCGGCCGGCGCGGCGGCGTCTCGACGGGCATCCATGCCGGCCTCAATGTCGGCCTCGGCTCGGACGACGAGCGCGCGGCCGTGCTGCGCAATCGCGACATCGCGCGCGACGCCGTGCTGCCGGGCGCAATGCTGGTCACGGTCCATCAGGTCCACTCGCCCGATGTGGTCACGGTCGCGGCGCCCATTCCTCTGGACGCACGGCCCAGGGCGGATGCGCTGGTCACCGATCGCCCCGGCCTGCTGCTCGGCATCCTCACCGCCGATTGCGTGCCGATCCTGTTCGCCGATGCGGAGCGCAGCGTGATCGGCGCCGCTCATGCCGGCTGGAAAGGCGCGCTCGGCGGGGTGGCCGAGGCGACGCTCGACGCGATGATCGCGCTCGGCGCGCGACGCGAGGCCATTGCGTGCGCCATCGGCCCCTGCATCGGCCGGGCCAGCTATGAAGTGAGCGCCGGGTTCGAGCGGCCCTTCCTGGAGCGGGATGAAGCGGCGGGACGTTTCTTCTCGTCCGGGCGGCCGGGGCACTGGCAGTTCGACATCGCCGGCTATGTCGCCGCGCGGCTGGCCGAGGCCGGCGCCGGTGCGGTGACCATGCTGGACGAGGACACCTACAGCCAGCCGGAGCGCTTCTTCAGCTATCGCCGTGCCTGCCATGCCGGCGAGCCGGGCTATGGCCGGCAAATCTCGCTGATCGGGCTTGCGGGATGAGAAATATCCGCAGCGCCGCTTCTCCCCCTCCGTTGGTCCCGAGCTTGTCGAAGGGGAATGGCGATTGGCTGGAAGCTTTGTGCATTGATCGCCCGACAAGGAAAGGATGTCACTGCCCATGAAATTGCGTTGCGCCACGATCGCCCTGCTCGGGCTGACACTCGCCTTTCCCGCCATCACCCATGCGCAGGTGCCCACCAGCGCCGATCCGCTGACGCTGCGCCCGGACCAGCAGCGTTTCTTCGAGCTTTACAAGGAGATGGTGGAGACCAACACGACTCGCTCGGCCGGCAGCTGCACCCAGGCGGCCGAGCAGGTGGCGGCGCGGCTCAAGGCGGCGGGCTATGCCGATTCGGACATCACGCTGTTCTCCGTGCCCGATCATCCGCGCGAGGGCGGCATCGTCGCGGTGCTGCCGGGCACGTCGCGCACGGCCCGGCCGATCCTGCTGCTCGCGCATCTCGACGTGGTCGAGGCGAAGCGCGAGGACTGGACGCGCGATCCCTTCACGCTGGTCGAGGAAGGCGGCTATTATTACGCGCGCGGCGCCGCCGACGACAAGGCGATGGCAGCGACCTGGGCGGACCTGCTGATCCGCTTCAAGACCGGGAATGTCCATCCGCGCCGCACCATCAAGATGGCGCTCACCTGCGGCGAGGAAACCACCGACGCGTTCAACGGCGCGCAGTGGCTGGCGGAGAACAAGCCGGACCTGATCGCGGCCGAGTTCGCGCTCAACGAAGGCGGCGGCGGCCGCACGGACGGCCATGGGCGCATCGTCGCCCAGACCATGCAGGTGGGCGAGAAGTCGGTGCAGAATTTCCGCATCGAGACGACCAATCCGGGCGGCCACAGCTCCATCCCCGTGCGCGACAATGCGATCTATGAGCTGGCCGACGCGCTGGCGAAAATCCGCGACCATGAATTCCCCGTGATGCTCACCGACACCACGCGCAGCTATTTCCGCATGACCGGCCAGGCGACAGGCGGCGAGATGGGCCAGGCGATGGTCGCCCTCGCGGCCGACCCCAATGATGCGGACGCCGAGCGCATCGTCTCGCGCGACCGCATCTATCATTCGATGCTGCGCACCACCTGCGTCGCTACGCTGCTCGATGGCGGCCATGCCAACAACGCCTTGCCCCAGCGCGCCGGCGCCAACATCAATTGCCGCATCTTCCCCGGTCAGACGATCGAGGGCACGCAGGCCGCGCTGACCGCCGCCATCGGCAATCCCAAGGTTACGATCACTCAAGTGCCGCCGGTTCGCCCGCTCGCTGTGCCGCCGCCGCTCGATCCACGCATCATGCGCCCGGCCGAGCAGCTGGTCGCGCGCTATTTCCCCGGCGTGCCGCTCACCCCTGTCATGTCGACCGGCGCGACCGACGGCATCTTCCTCGAGGCGATCGGCATCCCAGTCTATGGCGTGCCCGGCGGGTGGGGCGATCCGGACGGCAATGGCGCGCATGGACTCAACGAACGCATCGAAGTGCGATCGGTGATGACCGGCCGCGATTTCCTCACCGATCTGGTCAAGGCCTATGCGGCACTGCCCTGAGAGCGATCGCGCTGTGAGACTCTACTTCGATCAGAGGCTGTGTTCCTGCGAAGGCAGGAGCACTGACCCGGCTCCGCGCAGTCGCGCCACGCAACTTCACCAGTGCAGGACCGGCCAGCCGCGCAGGCCCGCGATCCGGGCGAGCCGGGCGTGCGGATTGGCCGCGAAGCCCTCATCGGCATAGCCCAGCATCGGCGCGTCGGTCACATGATCGCTATAGGCGCGCACATGGGCGCGGGTCCGCTCGATCCCCTGTCCCGCCATCCACGCCTCGATCATCCGCAGCTTGGCGACGTCATAGCAATTCTCGCCGGCGATCTTCGCGCGGACATAGTCGATGTCCTGGGTGAAATGATCGGTGGCGATGACATCGTCGAAGCCGAGGCGCCGCGCGATCGGCTCGACATAGAGGCGATAGGAGGCCGAGGCGATCAGCAGCCGATAGCCCTCGGCCCGATCGCGGGCGATCTGCTCGACCGCGCCAGGCCGCAGATTGGAAGCGATCACCTTGTCCGCATAGGCCTCCACCGCCGGCATGATCCTCGCCCGGCTGACCCGCGGGCCCATCAGCAGATGCTGGTTCAGCTCCTTGACCCGCGCCCGGCTGAACAGGCGCAGCACATAGCCCAGCATGACCAACCCGGCGACCGGCAGCAGGACGAGCCGCCACGGCGCCAGCGACCAGGCCATATGGACGAGGAAGGGCGTATAGGTGCCGCGCACGGTGATCGTACGATCCATGTCGTAGATGGCGATCTTCTGCACCTGCACTCCTTCCGATCAGGCCCCGACAGCGCGCCGCATGGGCCAATTCGGCTTGCCGCGCAATGCAATCCGGGCCAGTGTGCCGCCCGATGATGCAGGCAGCCGACCTCAGCGAACGGGACGACGCGCAGGGCCGAACCGTCGCATTCAGCGGCAGTCTCTCCCTGGCATGTCTGGGCGATCTGCCCCAGCGGCTGGATGCCATCGAGGGCGATGTGGCGCAGGTCGACCTGGGCGGCATCGAGCATATCGACACGATCGGCGCCTGGGTGGTGCATCGCTTCGCCATCCGCACCCATGCGCGGATCGTGGGTGCCGACGACAGCGCCGAGCGACTGCTGGACGTGGTTACCCGCAGCGACAAGCCGCTGGAAGAGCCGGCCCCGGACCCGCATCCGGTGCTGCGCGTGCTCGATCAGATCGGTGAGGCAGTGCGCTCGACGGGCCATACGACCGTGGGCCTGCTCGGCTTTCTCGGCGCCACTGTCATCAGCCTTGGCCATCTCATCCGCCATCCCGGCGCGATTCGCATCAATGCGCTGGTCCAGCGGCTGGAAGTCGTCGGCGTCTCGGCGCTCGCCATCATCGGTCTGATGAGTTTCCTGGTCGGCATCGTCATCGCGCAGCAGGGCGCGGTGCAGCTCGAGCAGTTCGGCATGGAAGTGCTCACGGTCAATCTGGTCGGCCGTCTGACCTTCCGCGAGCTGGGCGTCCTTATGACCGCGATCATGGTGGCGGGCCGCTCCGGCTCCGCTTTCGCCGCGCAGATCGGCACGATGATGCTGAACGAGGAAGTCGACGCGATGCGCACCATCGGCGTGCAGCCGATGGAAGCGCTCATCATGCCGCGCATCCTGGCCGTGATCATCATGATGCCGCTGCTCGGCTTCTACGCCTCGATCGTCGCGATCATCGGCGGCGGCTTCCTGTGCGCCGTCTCGCTCGACATCCCGCCCATCACCTTTGTCCAGCGCCTGCGCGAGGTGGTGCCGATCACCGATCTCTATATCGGCATTATCAAGGCGCCGGTGTTCGGCCTCATCATCGGCATCTCGGGCTGCTTCCAGGGCCTGCAGGTGCGCGGCAATGCGGAGGAGGTGGGCCTGCGCACCACCTCGGCCGTGGTGCAGGCGATCTTCCTCGTCATCGTGCTCGACGCCGTCTTCGCGGTCTTCTTCACCTGGATCGGCTGGACATGACCGATTGCACCGTCACCCTGCCCGGCACGGCCGACAAGAGCGACACGCCGCCGGTCATCTCCATCCGCGGCCTGGTCAACCGGTTCGGCGACCAAGTCGTGCATGAGGGGCTCGACCTCGACGTGCGGCGGGGCGAGATCCTCGGCGTGGTCGGCGGATCGGGCACGGGCAAGTCCGTGCTCATGCGCTCGATCATCGGCCTGCAGCGACCCGCCGCCGGCACCATCGAGGTGTTCGGCGAGCCGATGCTCGACCGTGACCCCAATGATCCGGACCTGCTCGCGGTGCAGAAGCGCTGGGGCATCCTCTTCCAGGGCGGCGCCCTGTTCTCGACGCTCACCGTCTCGGAAAATGTCCAGGTGCCGCTACGCGAATATTATCCGCATATGAGCCCGGCGCTGCGCGAGGAGATCGCCGCATACAAGATCCTGATGACCGGCCTGCCCGCCAATGCCGGCCCCAAATTCCCGTCCGAGCTCTCCGGCGGTATGAAGAAGCGCGCCGGCCTCGCCCGCGCCTTGGCGCTGGACCCGGACCTCTTGTTCCTCGACGAGCCGACCGCCGGGCTCGATCCGATCGGCGCCGCCGCGTTCGATGAGCAGACCCGCAACCTGCAACAGACGCTCGGCCTCACCATCTTCCTCATCACGCATGATCTCGACACGCTGCACGCGATCTGCGACCGGGTCGCCGTGATCGCCGACAAGCGCGTCATCGCGGTCGGCACGATCCCGGAGCTGCTGGCGCTCGACCATCCCTGGATCCAGGAATATTTCAACGGACCGCGCGGCCGCGTCGCCATGGGCTATGCCAGCATCAACGAGGATGCGCGGCCATGAATATCGGGCCGCGGCAATGGACAGGCGCGGGCGAGCCCGTCATAAGCGCCTCGAGGACAAGCAGGGACTAGATGGAAACCCGATCCAACAATGTGTTCGTGGGCGCTGTCGTCCTGTTCCTCCTGGCCCTCACCGTCGGGGCAGCCTTCTGGTTCTCGCGCGTCAGCGAGGGCAACAAGAGCGAATATGACATCTTCTTCAAACAGTCGGTGAGCGGCCTCGCCAAAGGATCGGCCGTCACCTATTCGGGCGTGCCCTCGGGGCAGGTGAAAGCCATCGAGCTGTGGGAGAAGGACCCGCAGTTCGTGCGCGTGCGCATCGTGGTCGATCGCAAGACGCCGATCCTGCAAGGCACGACGGCGACGATCAACAGCGTGGGCTTCACCGGCGTCTCGGAGATCCAGCTCGACGGCGCCGTGCGCAATGCGCCGCCGATCGTTTGCCCGGAGCATGATGAGAAGACGGTCTGTCCCGAGGGCGTGCCGGTCATTCCCACCAAGCCGGGCGCACTCGGCGAACTGCTGAACAGCGCGCCGATGCTGCTGCAACGCCTCACCACCTTGACCGAGCGGCTCAACGAGCTGCTCGGCGACAACAACCAGCGCCACATCGCCGGTATCCTCGAGAATGTCGACCGGCTGAGCAACAATCTCGCGGCGCAGGGCCCGGAGATCGCGGAGACGGTCAAGCAGACCCGGATCATGCTGACCAACGCCGCGCGCCTGACCGATTCGCTGGCGACGACGGTCGACAGCACCAACGCGCTGCTCAACGACGAGGGCAAGCCGCTCATGGAAGACCTGCGCCGGACGATCCGATCAGCGGGAACGACGCTGGACAGCCTCGACACGACGCTCAAGGACGCGCGGCCAGGCGTCGAGACCTTCACGCGCGACACCATGCCGCAGATAGGCCTGCTGGTCCGCGACCTGCGGCAGATGTCTCGCGCCATCCTCGCCATCACCGAGAAGATCGACCAGCAAGGCGCCGGCGGCCTCATCGGCACGCCGCCGCTGCCGGACTACCAACCATGAAGGGACGCGACATCATGCCAGGCACCTTCACGCCGCGCCGCGCGGCGCATGCGCTGATGCTCGGCGCCTGCCTGCTCGCCGGCACGGGGTGCGTGCGGTTCGGCGCCAAGCCGCCGGCTCAGCTCCTGACCATCACGCCGCAAAGCAGCGTATCGGCTGGCGAGACGCTGGCCGACGCGAACGACAATGCCCTCTTCGTCGACCTGCCGGTGACACCACGGTCGATCGCCACCGCGCGTGTGGCGGTACGCGACGGCAACACCAGCTTCGCCTATGTCAAGGATGCCGCCTGGGTCGACCTGCCGGCACGGCAGTTCCAGAGCCTGCTCGCCGAGACCATCCGCGCCCGTATCGGCCGGCTGGTGCTCGATCCGGGCCAGTTCCTCGCGCGGCGGGGGCAGACGCTGGAAGGCACGCTGCAGGATTTCGGCATCGACGCAGCGAACCACAGCGCGGTCGTCACCTATGACGCGACGCTCATGTCCCCGGACGGCCAGCGCATCACGCGCCGACGCTTCACCGCCTCCGCGCCCGTCACGGAGATCGATGCGAACAGCGTGGCGCCGGCGATCAACCAGGCGGCCAACGAAGTCGCGGTGGCGGTGGCGGACTGGATCAGGACGCAGGGGAACTGAGGCAGCCGCGTTCAGCGGGCGTCACTATGCCCGATGGGCTGCCATGCTCCCGCAAAGGCAAGCGGCACCGACCGCTTTACCCCAGGCTCTTGCTCGCCTGCTCCAGCACGTCCTTGGAGAGATTCGGCGTCGCCGCGATGCGCTCCAGCGTGCTCCGCATCAGCGCCCCGCGCGTCTCGTCGAAGCGCTTCCAGCGGCCGAGCGGCGGCACCAGCCGGGCGGCGGTCTGGGGGTTGAGCTTGTCGAGCGCGATGATCGCGTCCGCCACCATGGCATAGCCCTTGCCGTCGGCGCGGTTGAACGCCCATTGATTGGCCGCGAAGGCACCGAAGAGAGCACGCGCGCGATTGGGATTGGCGAGGGTGAAATCCGGGTGGCGGCCGAGCGCCTCGACAATCTCCACCGTGTCCGGGTGGAAGGCGAGTGCCTGTGTCTGGAACCATTTGTCGATGACCAGCGCATTGCCGGCATAGCGATCATAGAAGGCGGCCAGCGCCCGATCCCGCTCGGCACCGGCACCGTTGGCGAGGATCGCGAGGGCGCCATGGCGCTCGGTCATGTTATCGGCGCGGTCATATTGATCGAAGGCCAGCGCCGGCCCATCCGCCGCGCCCGAGGCGACGATATAGCCCAGCGCCACGCCGCGCAGCTTGCGCGCCGCGCGGGCATCGGCCGAGAGCGAGAAACCGTTGCGCGCGCTCGTCGCATGCAGCTGCCGCCATTCCGTGTCGAGCGCCCGGCCGATTTCGCCTTGCAACGCCTCGCGCGCGGCATGGATCGCATCGGGATCGACCATCTGCATCTGATCGCCCAGATAGGCCTCGGTCGGCAGGCGCACGGCCTCCGCCACGAAGGAGCGGTCCAGAGCCGGGTCCGCGATCGTCCGCCGGATCGATTCGACGATGACCTCGCTTTCCAGCGGACCACCGGCGATCCGGCCGAGCAGCGCATGGATCATGAGCTGCTGCAACGCCTCGTAGCGGCTGAACGGATCATCGTCATGCGCGGCGAGGAAAGCGAGATCCTGCGCGCTGCGCTCGGCCTCGACGATGATCGGGGCGGCGAAGCCCCGGTTGACCGAGAGCACGGGCGCCCGCGTGAAGCCACCGCGCCGGATCTGGGTCTCCGGCCCGGTCAGCAGGACGATCTCCTCGTCACCTTGCGCGCCGGTCTCCGGATCGAACAGGGCAAGGCTGACCGGTATGGCCATGGGTGCCTTGTCGCTCTGCCCCGGCGTTGGCGGGATGGTCTGCGCGAGCGACAGCGTCACTTCGCCGCTCGCCGGATCATGCGCCATACGCACGGCGACGCGCGGCGTGCCGGCCTGGCTGTACCAGAGGCGGAACTGCTTGAGGTCGATGCCGCCGCCATCCTCCATGGCCTTGACGAAATCCTCGCAGGTCACGGCCTGCCCGTCATGCCGCGCGAAATAGAGGTCGGTGCCCTTGCGGAAGCGCTCCGGCCCCAGCAGCAGCGCCATCATGCGGATCAGCTCGGCGCCCTTGTTGTAGACGGTCGCCGTGTAGAAATTGCTGATCTCCATATAGGATTCGGGCCGCACCGGATGGGCGAGCGGCCCCGCATCCTCCTGGAACTGCGCCGCGCGCAGCACCCGCACATCCTCGATCCGCTTGACGGCCGCCGATCCCATGTCCGCCGAGAAGCTCTGGTCGCGATAGACGGTGAAGCCTTCCTTGAGGCTGAGCTGGAACCAGTCCCGGCAGGTGACGCGGTCGCCCGACCAGTTGTGGAAATATTCATGCGCCACGACGCTCTCGATCGCATCATAGTCCGGGTCCGTCGCCGTCTCGGGATCGGCGAGGATGTAGCGCGAGTTGAAGATGTTGAGGCCCTTATTCTCCATCGCGCCGAAATTGAAGTCCGCCACCGCCACGATGTTGAACACGTCGAGATCATATTCGCGGCCATAGGTGCGCTCGTCCCAGGCCATGGCGTTCTTGAGCGCGGTCATGGCATGGCCGGTGCGCGGCAGGTCCGCTTCCTTGACCCAGATGCCGAGCTTGACCTCACGGCCGGACATGGTGGTGAAGCTGTCTTCATTGCAGGCGAGATCGCCCGCCACCATGGCGAAGAGATAGCTCGGCTTGGGAAAGGGATCGACCCAGCGGGCAAAATGCCACCCGTCGGCCAGCTCGCCCTGCTCGACCGGATCGCCATTGGCGAGCAGCACCGGATAGGCCGCCTTGTCCGCCCGCATCATGACATCGTAGCGCGAGAGGATATCCGGCCGGTCCGGGAAGAAGGTGATGCGGCGGAAGCCTTCCGGCTCGCACTGGGTGCAGAGCAGGCCGCCCGAGGCATAGAGGCCCATGAGCTGGGTGTTGGCGGCGGGCGCGATCTCCACTTCGGTCTCGACGACATGCTCGTCGCCCGCCAGCGCGATGACGAGCGTGCCCCCATCGAGCCGCCAGTCGGCCGGCGCGAGCGGCTGGCCGTCCACCACCACCGAAAGCGGCGTCAGCCCGTCGCCATCGAGACGCAGCGGGCGGTCGTGTGCCCCGGCGCGAGTCACGCGCAGGCTGGCCCGCACGCGCGTCGCCTGTGGATCGAGGTCGAAGGCGAGACTGATCTCCGGCACCAGCCAGAGCGGCGGGCGATAATCCTCGCGACGAATGATGAGCGGGGCGGCGGGCGCGTCGGTCTGCTGGATGTCGGCCATATGACGAGTCCTAGGCGCGACGACGTTCGGGCACAACTGGCTGCTGCATGCGATCAGACAAACCCCTGCTTTCTCCTCACCACAGCCCTTGCGGACTCGATCCCGGCGCGACATGCTGGAGAATCAGCGAACCCGCAGGGGGAGATGCCCGATGCGTCTGCAATGCCGTTCCGCCCTCCTCCTGGGCCTCCTGCTGCTCCTCCCGGCCCCCGCAATGGCCACCACCGGCTTCGACGTGGATGCGGCGACCCGTGCCTATCTGGATACGCTCGGCGGCGCTGCGCGGGCACGGTCGGACGCCTATTTCGAGGGCGGCTACTGGATCACCCTCTGGTCCGCTCTCGTCGCCATCCTCGTCGATTTCATCCAGCTGCGCACCGACCTCTCCGCGCGCTATCGCGACTGGGCAGAGCGGGTGACGAAGCGCAAATTCCTGCAGGCGATGCTCTATGCCCTGCCCTATGTGCTGGTCGGCGCGCTGCTGACGCTCCCCTGGACGATCTACACCGGCTTCATCCGCGAGGGCCAATATGGCCTCATGAACCAGAGCTTCGGCAGCTGGGCCAAGGATGCGCTCATCAATCTCGGCATCGGGATGGTGATCACCGCCATCGTGCTTGGCTTCCTGATGATGGGCCTGCGCCGCAGCCCGCGCCGCTGGTGGCTGTGGGGCACAGGTTTCACTGTCATATTCCTGGCGCTGATGATGCTGATCGCGCCGGTGTTCATCGCGCCGCTGTTCAACAGCTATACCGAGCTCAAGCCCGGCCCGGTGCGCGACCGGATCATCGCGATGGCTACCGCCAACCATGTGCCGGCCAAACATATCTATGTGTTCGACCAGTCCCGGCAGGACAAGCGCATCTCCGCCAATGTCTCGGGCATCGGCCCCACCATCCGCATCTCGCTCAACGACAATCTCCTCAATCGCACCAGCCTGGCGGAGACCGCCGCCGTGATGGGGCATGAGCTCGGCCATTATGTGCTAGGCCATATCTGGCGCCTGATCCTCGCCTTCTCGCTGCTGATCGGCCTCATGCTGTGGATCGCCTCGCACCTGGTGCGCGGCCTGATTGCCCGCTACGGCGCGCGCTGGCGCGTGCGCGGACCGGACGATCTGGCCGCCGTGCCGATCTATGCGATGATGCTCACCGGCCTCATGCTGCTGCTGACTCCGGCCATCAACACGATCACCCGGATGGAGGAAAGCGAGGCCGACGCCTTCGGCCTCGATGCGGCGCGCGAGCCGGACGGCTTCGCCTCAGTCGCCATGAAACTCTCCGAATATCGCAAGATCGAGCCGACGCCGGTCGAGGAGATGCTGTTCTACGACCATCCCTCCGGCGCGACACGGGTGCGCATGGCGATGCAGTGGAAAAAGGACCATGTTCCCGATCCGCAGATGGTGACGCCGCCGTCGCTGCCGAAGGACTGATCGACCTGCCCAGCCTGCTGATCTTCGGCCTTGGCTATACGGCCGCGCGCCTTGCCCGTCATCTCGCCGCCGCGGGCTGGGCGATCGATGCCACCGGCGGCGCCGGCACCATGGCCTTTGCGGACGAAGATGCGGTACGCGACGCGATCGGCCGGGCGACCCACATCCTCTCATCGGTGCCGCCCGGCGAGACGGCGGATCCCGTCCTCGCCCGCTACGACGCCGACCTGCGGGCCGCCCCAGCCCACTGGATCGGCTATCTCTCCTCGACCGGCGTCTATGGCGACACGGGCGGCGCCTGGGTCGACGAAAGCGCACCGATCGGCCAGGGCCGGCGCAGCGCACGAGCGGCAGCGGACAATGCCTGGCGTGCGCTTGGCCGCCCCGCGCATATTTTCCGACTTCCCGGCATCTATGGCCCCGGCCGCAATATATTCGATCGCATCCGCGATGGGCGCGCAAGGCGGATCGACCGGCCCGGGCAGATCTTCAGCCGCATCCATGTCGACGATATCGTCTCTGGCATCGTCGCGGGCATGGACGGACCGCCGGGCATCTACAATCTGGCGGACGAGCTGCCGGCATCGCAGAATGACGTCATCGCTTATGGCTGCGATCTGCTGGGCCTGCCGCTGCCGCCGATCCAGGCGCTGGAGGATGCCGGCCTGTCCCCGGCCGCCCGCGCCTTCTACACCGAGGCCCGCCGCGTCTCGGCGAACAAGGCGCGCCGGCTGCTCGGCTGGCGGCCCGCCCATACGGACTATCGCGCCGGCCTAGCCGCCTGCCTGGCGGCGGAAGCGAGCGCGCAGGGCGATGGCCATGCCGCCTAGCGCCAGCAGCACGCCGAGGATCGCCAGCGGCGTCCAGCGATAGCCCTCGAACAGGGTCGAGAGGCCCATGGCGATGATCGGGATCAGCACGCTCGAATAGGCCGCCGGCCCCGCCCCGACCCGCTGGATGAGCGCGAAATAGAGCGGGAAGGTGATGACCGATCCGGCGATCGCGAGATAGAGCACGCCGAGCCAGTAGGCAGGATCGGGATCGATCACCGGCGGCCCGCTGATCGTCCAGGCATAGACCGCATCCGCCGCCGTGCCGATCGCCAGCGCCCAGACCAGCATCGCCGCCATCGGCAGGGCGCGGGCCAGCGGGCTCGCCTGCATCACATTGGCGACCGAGGCGCACAGCACGGCGAGCGTGCAGAGCGACAGGCCGACCAGCACTTCCTGCGGCGTCGCGCTGACGCTGGCGCGATATTCGTTGACGAACAGCAGCACGATGCCGGCGATGGCGACCGCCGATCCCGCCATGAAGGCGCCGCTCACCCGCTCCCGAAAGGCGAGCCAGGCGAACAGGCTGTTCGGGATCATCAGCAGCGCATAGACGAGCGCGCAGAGGCCGGACGTGAGATGCGCCTCCGCCCGATAGAGCAGATTGAAATTGAAGCCGAACTGGGCAATCCCCAGCAGCGCCGCGAAGAGCATGCCGCGCCCGCCGATCGCGAGCGACTGGCCCTGGATGCGCGCCAGCGCGGCCATGCCGAGCGCGGCGATGGCGAAACGATAGCAGACCGACCAGGCCGGCGGCACCACGCCCAGCCCGTCCCGGATCACGATCCAGGTCGACGACCAGATCAGCGTGACGATGACGAAGGGCAGCACGACCCCGGTCAGGGCCGATCGGCTCATAGCGCTGCGATGGCCGCGGCAAGAGGCTGGACGTCGTCGGCGCCTTGGTGCCAGCTCGTCACGAAGCGCGCCGTATCGGCGCCGAACTCGTGAAAGCCGAAGCCCTGCGCGCGCAGGCGCGCTGCCTCGGATGCCGTCAGCCGCAGGAAAATCTCGTTCGCTTCCACCGGATAACGCAAACGCTCGCCGAGGTTCGCCAGCGGACGAGCGGCGGCATTGGATGCGCGCGCATTGGCCAGCCAGAGATCATCGTCCAGCATGGCGTGGATCTGCGCGGCGACATAGCGCCCCTTCGAGAGGAGATGGCCCGCGCGCTTGCGTCGCCGCCGCGCTTCATCGGCACGCGCGGGATCGAACAGGATCAGTGCCTCGGCATTCATGGCGCCATTCTTGGTGAAGCCGAAGCTCAGCGCATCCACGCCCGCACGCCAGCTGAGGTCGGCCGGCGCGCAACCAAGCATCGCCACGGCATTGGCGAAGCGCGCGCCGTCGACATGCAGGCCGAGGCCCTGCGCGCGGCAGAAATCACCGATCGCCGCGATCTCCTCCGGCCGGTAGACCAGGCCATATTCGGTGACATTGGTGATCGACACGGCATAGGGCCTGATCTGATGCACCGAGCGCGTCACTGCCCCGGCGCGCGCGCGCAGACTGTCCGGCGTGAGCTTGCCGCCGGCACCGGCGCAGGTCATCAGCCGCGCCCCGCCGGTCTGCAGCTCGACCGCGCCACATTCGTCCATGACGATATGCGCCTCCTCATGGGTGAGGATGCCGCCATAGGGCGGGCAGAGCAGTGCCAGTGCCAGTGCATTCGCCGAGGTCCCGGTGGAGGTCCAGAGGACAGCCACTTCCCGCTCGAACAGGGCAGAGAAACGCGCGTCGAGCGCCTGGCTCAGGGCATCGCCATCATAGGCGGTGTCGACCGCATTGGCCGCCGTCATCGCCGCCAGCACGGCGGGATGGACGGGCGCTGTGTTGTCCGAGAAGAAGAGCATGGCGGTGCGCATGGCGCGTTCATGCCATGGCGTCAATCCGGGTGCGCAGGGGAAATCTCGTCCCTCTCCGTATCTGGGTATCGTCAGGAACCGACCGACCGCCCAAACATCGTTAACCGCGTCTAAAGCCTTGTTCCCTATCCCGGTTTCCGAGGCCTTGCACGACCCAACCGGCATGCCTTGGACCAGCAGGACAGGAGCAATCATGTCGATTCAAATGGCGGCGGCCATCGTTCAGCGCCGGGGCCCCTGCCGGATCGCGCTCGACCGCAAGGTCCATGCCGATTTCGCGCGCGAGTTCGCGCTGCTCGGCTGCGATCCGGTCGACATCGATGCGCATCTTGAGGGACGGACCGTCGGCTTCCCGCAATGGCGCGCCGGCGATGTGCGAGCGGCCTGAGGAGAGGAGCCGAAGCGATGTTCCAGAAGATCGAGCATCTCGTCGATCCGCAGCGCCCGCGGGACCGGGCGCAACTGCTCGCCCATGGCCGTGCCGTGCTCGATATCGAGGCGGCGGCGCTCGCGGGCCTGGCACAGGCACTGGACGAGAGCTTCGCGCGCGCCGTCGAGCTGCTGCTCGGCACGCGGGGCCGGCTGATCGTCAGCGGCATGGGCAAGTCCGGCCATATCGCGCGCAAGATGGCCGCGACTTTTTCCGCCACTGGCCTTCCTGCCTTCTTCGTTCATCCCGGCGAGGCGGCGCATGGCGATCTCGGCATGGTCGCGCCCGACGACACGCTGGTTGCGCTGTCCAATTCCGGCGCCACGCCGGAGATGCTGCCGATCATCGATCATGCCCGGCGGCTGGGCTGCCCGATCATCGCCATCTCGGCGCAGCGCCGCTCGCCGATGATGCAGGCGGCCAGTGCCTGCCTCATGCTGCCGCCCGTGCGGGAAGCCTGCCCGGCCAATATCTCGCCGACCACTTCCACGACACTGATGCTGGCGCTGGGCGATGCCCTTGCCGTCGCAGCGATGCGGGCGCGCGGCATATCGCGCGAACAGCTCGGTCTGCTCCATCCCGGTGGCAGCATCGGCGCGCGCTTCCTGCCCATCGCCAAGCTCATGCACAAGGGCGAACGCCTGCCGCTGGTGCCGGCCGATGCCGCCATGCATGACGTCATCGTGACCATGACCGAGAAGAGCTTCGGCATCGCCGGCGTGGTGGATGCAGAGGGCCGGCTCATCGGCACGATCACGGACGGCGACCTGCGGCGCGGGATCGACGGCCTGCTCGGTCGCACTGCAGCGCAGGTGATGTCGCACGCGCCCAAGACCGCGCCGGACGATTGCTATGCCGAGGATGCGTTCGAGATACTGACCGCCAATCGGATCACGGCACTGTTCGTGATGGATCGTCGGGAACCCGGCCGGCCGGTCGGTCTCGTGCATGTCCATGATCTCAACCGGCTCGGTCTGACCGCCGGGGCCGACTGAACCGGCCGCCTCAGCTCTCGCGCGCGGACCGGGCGCGGACGCGCCAGAGCGCCCACAGGCCGCTCGTCATCACGAGCAGGACGAGACCGGCAATGTCACGCGGCTGGCCGAGGGCGATGATCGCCGTCATCGCCACAAGGGCCAGCATCGCCGCATAGGGCAGAATGGCATAGCGCACCGTGCTCTCGCCCAGCGTCGTCCCCAGATGATGCAGGCGCCAGGCGGCCGCACATGTCAGGATATAGATGCCGGCGGTGGCGAGGCCGGACAGCACCGCCAGCAGCTCGAACGTGCCGGTGAGCGCGAGCACCATGGCGATGAGGCAATGGGCGATGATCGCGACATGCGGCGCATGGGTACGCGGATGCACGGCGGCCAACGCGGCCGGCAACATGCCATCCCGTGCGAAGGCGAAAAGGATGCGCGGCGCGCCGAGCAGATCGCTGCCGATCCAGCCGAGGCGGGACAGCGAGGCGCCGAGCAGCAGCAGGGCGCCCAGCGCCGGCGAGACCCGGCCGATCGCATCCGCGAGCGGCGTCGCCGACGCAGCGAGCGCGCCGCCGAGCAGGCCTTGCGTCACGAGCTGGATCGCGATGTAGAGCGCGGTCACGAAGCCCATGGCGAGGAACAGCGCGCGCGGGATCGTCCGCGCCGGCCGGTCGATCTCGCCACTGGCCGAGAGCGGCGTCTCCATGCCGGAGAAAGCGAACAGGGCGAGGATCAGCGCCTGGCCGAACGCGGTCGGCGGTGCCGCTACGCCAGGGGCGGGCCCGTGCATCGCGAGCGCCGCGCCGCCAACCAGCACCAGGATGAGCAGGGGCACCAGCTTGATGATGGTGAGCAGGCTCACCAGCCGCGCGGCCGGATTGACGCCTGCAATGTTGACGAGGCCGATGCCGCCGATAACGATGACGATGAAGGCTCCGCGGGCCATCGGTGCGCCGAGCGCCGGCCAGGATTGCGCCAGTCCGTCCGCCAGTGCCGCCGTTATGCCGCCACAGGCGAGCACTGCGCTGACCCAGACCAGCGTACCGGTGACGAAGGCGGCGACGGGTCCGAAGGCGGCATCGGCATAGCCATAGCAGCCGCCGCTCGTAGCGACACGGCCGCTCGCTTCCGCCGCGCAGGTCACAACCGCGCCCACGGCGACGGCGCAGATCAGGAAGGCAAGCGGCGCCCAGGCTCCGGCCAGTGCGGCCATGGCGGAGGGCAGAGAGAAGATGCCGGCGCCGACCACGCCATTGACGACGCTCGCCGTGAAGGCGCCCACGCCGACCACCCGGACGAGCCCGCGATCCCGGGCATTCTGCAGCGACTCAGTGGCCATGGGCGAGGTCGCGCCGCGGGCTCCGGCAACAGGCCGTGCTGGCCATCAGATGCTGCTGCCGCTGAGCTTCTGGCAAAGCATGTCGAGCTGATCGACGTTCGAATAATAGAGAGTCAGCGTGCCCTTGCCACCCGCGAAGCCGAGCGAGACCTTGAGCCCCAGCAGATCGGAAAGATGCTGTTCCATCGCGACCAGATCGGGATCGCGCGCGCTGGAGGTCGTCGTGCTTCCGCCACGTGGACCGTTTCTTCCTTCACGTGCGACACGGACCATCCGCTCGGTCTCACGAACCGACAGACCCTTCTCGGCGATCTGCTCCGCTATCGTCGCGCAGTCCGGCGCGCCGATGAGCGCGCGGCCATGACCCATGCTGAGCCGGCCCTCCGACACGAGGGTCTGCACGCTGGCCGGCAGGTCCAGCAGGCGCATGAGATTGGCGATATGGCTGCGCGACTTGCCCACGATCCGCGCCAGCGCATCCTGGCTGTGCTGGAACTGGTCGATCAATCGGCGATAGGCCTGCGCTTCCTCGATGGCGTTCAGATCCTCGCGCTGGATATTCTCGACGAGTGCGATCTCCAGCGTCTCGGCCTCGGTGAAATCGCGGACGATGGCGGGAATCTGGTGGAGCTGCGCTTTCTGCGCGGCTCGCCAGCGCCGCTCGCCAGCGACGATCTGATAATGGCCACTCGCCATGGGCCGCACGATAATCGGTTGGATGATGCCCCGCGCCCGGATGCTTTCGGCCAGTTCCTCCAGCGCGCCCGCGTCGAACCGGCGGCGCGGCTGGTCGGGATGCGGCGCGATCCGCGCGACATCGATATGCCGAACCGCCCGGTTCGATGCCGCACCGGCCGTTTCCGCTTCGGCGCCGGTGCTCACGGGCATGTCCTGCGTGGCCTCGCCCAACAGGGCGGAAAGGCCGCGCCCCAGCGGCCGGCGCGCCTGCTGCCGGGCCGTCGAATCGGTTTCGTTGCTCATGCCGCCACCTCCTGCTTCGGAAGCCGGTCGATTAATTCACGTGCAAGCGCCATATAGGCTTCCGATCCGGCGCAACGCATGTCGTAGATGAGCGCGGGCACGCCGTGGCTCGGCGCTTCCGACAGGCGCACATTACGGGGAATGACAGTCTTGAAGACGAGATCGCCCAGGCAGGCGCGGACATCGTCTGCGACCTGATCGGTGAGACGATTGCGGCGATCATACATGGTCAGCGCAACGCCGAGGATCGACAGGCCGGAATTGAAACGCGCGCGGATACGTTCGACAGTCTGAAGCAATTGAGAGAGGCCTTCCAAGGCGAAAAATTCGCATTGCAGCGGGACCAGCACCGATTGGACCGCCACCATGGCATTCACGGTCAACAGGCCGAGCGAGGGGGGGCAGTCGATCAGGCAGACATGCCAGCGATGTCCAGGTGCGGCCGCGAGCGCATGGGCCAGGCGATGCGTGCGCTGCTCCAGGTCGATCAGCTCGATCTCCGCGCCGGAGAGATCCTGCGTCGCCGGAACGATGTCGAGACCCGGCACGATGCTGCGCGTCACGACATCCTCCAGTGCGCCCTCAGCCACGAGCAGATCGTAGCTCGACCGCGTGCGATCGCGCTGATTGAGGCCGAGTCCGGTGGAGGCATTGCCCTGGGGATCGAGGTCGATCAGCAGGGTGCGGTGCCCCGTCGCGGCGAGCGCCGTGGCCAGATTGATGGCGGTGGTCGTCTTGCCGACGCCCCCTTTCTGGTTCGCGATGGCAATGCTGATCATGATGGCCGTCGGCTCCTTTTGCGAGGCGCCGGCGCATGCGAGGCGGGCGCACGACGGCAGAGTTGGCGAATCGTCACGATGCGGCTTTCCGGATCTGTGAGGCTATGTTCCACGTGGAACATAGCTTGCCAGTCGCGGCCGACCATTTCCAGTTCCTTCTCGGCCTGGCGACCCTTTGGCAACAACCAGACGGTGTTTTCATCCGATAAATGGCTGGAGAGAATGAGCAGCCGGTCAAGCGGCGCAAAAGCGCGTGCTGAAATGACCGAGGCCGGCCTACCCAAAACCACTCGTTCGACCTTGTCGGTCACCACGGTCACATGATCGAGCGCCAATGTCTCTACGCAGCGGCATAGGAAGGCCGTCCGCAACGGTCTCGCTTCGATCAGCGTCAGGGGCGATTCGCGCAGGCAAGCGATGACGAGGCCCGGCAGGCCGGCACCAGTGCCCAGATCGATCCAAAGGCCATCGGCATCCCGAGGCGACAGCAGTGTCAGCAACTGCGCGGAATCGACGATATGCCGCGCCCAGATCTGCTGCCGACTCGCCTGTGAGATGAGATTCTGCCGATCCGCTTCCTCGAGCAGAAGCGCAACGAACGTCCGCAAGCGTTCTCCCGCCTGCCCGCTCCACCAGCCTCGCCCATCAAGCCAGCGCTTCGCTTCCTCCTCCGTCATGCCGCGCGCCGGCGCACCGCGACTAGAAGCGCTGCCAGCGCGGCCGGCGTGATCCCACGGATTCGCGCCGCCGCGCCCAGCGTCTCTGGTTTCGCCCGGTCCAGCCGCTCGATCATCTCGGCGCTAAGACCACCGATCGACCGATAGTCGAGATCGTCCGGCAGACGGATGGCTTCATTGGCACGCATCGCACGCACCTCGGCCTCCTGCCGCTCGACATAGGGCGCGTAAATGGCGTCCTGAAGCAATTCGGTGACGAGATCCGAGTAGTCCTCCGCGTTCAGTTCGGGGACGATGATCCGCAGATGATCAAGCGTTACCGCCGGAAAACGGGCCCACTCCCGGACCGGACGCGGAACGCCATCGTCCCGCACATCGGCGCCCGCATCGCGCAGCATGCGGGCATGGACAGGGCGGTCAAATGCCGCCTCCAATCCTGCACGCGCGGCCTGACGCTCCAGCCACCAATCGCGCCGCATCGGGTTCAGCAGCCCGAGCTCAAGCCCGATGGGTGTCAGCCGGCTCGCGCCATTGTCGGCGCGGAGGCGCAGCCGATACTCCGCGCGTGCCGTCAACATGCGATAGGGTTCGGTGATGCCCTGCAGACAGAGATCATCGATCAGCACGCCGATATAGCTGTCGGCTCGATCGAGCAGCAGTGGTGCGAGGCCAAGCGCGTGCGCGGCTGCATTGGCACCGGCGACAAGGCCCTGCGCCGCCGCCTCCTCATAGCCCGTCGTGCCATTGATCTGACCGGCCAGGAACAGTCCTGGAAAGATCGGCAAGGCAAGATGACGATCCAGCGCGCGTGGATCGATATGGTCATATTCGACTGCATAGCCGGCCACGACCATGTCCACATGCTCCAAACCGGGCATCGTCCGCAGCATCTCGCGCTGGATCTCGCCCGGCAACGAACTGCTGAGTCCATTGGGATAGACGAGCGGCGTGCCGAGACCTTCCGGCTCCAGAAACACCTGATGGCCCTCGCGATCGCCGAAGCGCAGGACCTTGTCCTCGATCGAGGGGCAATAGCGCGGCCCCCTGCCCTCGATATCGCCACTGAACAGCGGCGACTTGTCGAGATTGTCACGGATCAACGCATGAGTCCGCGCATTGGTGCGGCTGATTGCGCAGGCGAGCTGCGGCAACGCCGCCTGATCCGGCACCGCCATGAAAGACATTGACCAATAGTCGCGATCTGACACCTGGAGTTCCAGCCGAGCCCAATCGATGGTCCGTCCGTCGAGCCGCGCCGGCGTGCCGGTCTTGAGTCGCCCCATCGGGAGTGCCAAGGCGCGCAGTTGCTCTGCCAATCGCACTGCGCCATGCTCTCCGATACGGCCACCGACCATTCGCTCCGCGCCACGGAACATGACACCGCCAAGAAACGTCCCGGTCGTCAGCACAATCGCCTGGCCACGCAAGGCCGTCCCATCGGCCAGCATCACACCGGCGACACGACCGCCATGTCGCTCGACCAGAGCAACCACTTCTCCGGCGAGAACCGCCAGCCCACCTTGCTCCCTTATCATGGACTGGATGGCAGATCGGTACAGGATCCGGTCGGCCTGGACCCGAGGACCGCGCACGGCGCCGCCCTTGCTGGCATTGAGCATGCGACGATGAATGGCAGCCCCGTCGGCGGCACGGGCCATCAGGCCATCCAGCGCATCGACTTCCCGGACAAGATGACCCTTGCCCAGACCACCGATCGACGGATTGCAGGACATTTCTCCGATCCGGGCCGGATCGGCAGTGACCAACGCGACCCGAGCACCGCGGCGCGCTGCCGCCGCCGCGGCCTCTGTCCCGGCATGGCCACCACCGACCACGATCACGTCGAATTGGCGCTCGCTCTGCATGGCCGTGGCCCTAGCGCGCCTGCCCTGCTGCGTCAAAGCCGCGCATGTTCCACGTGGAACATCCATGCAGCCGTTGTTACTTCCCGATGCAAAAGCCCGAAAAGACTTCGTCAAGCACGGCTTCCGTCGTGACACGGCCGGTCAGTTCGTCCAGCGCCGACAAGGCCTGACGCAGATTCTCGGCGACCAGTATCTCGTCAGCCTGCGCCGAGGCCTCAAGTATCGCATTCTCTGCCCGGCTGAGACAGGCATGCTGGCGTAGCGACAGGGCATAATCGCCGGGTCGCGGCACAAGATCTGCGCCTATCTTGCGCAAGGTATCGATCAACTGATCCATGCCCTGACCCGTCCGGGCGGAAATCGCCATTTCATCCGGCAAGAGCTGCGCGACACCCAAATCGGCCTTGGGATGGAGCTGGATGATCCGCCCCGAGACGGACGGTCGATCGGCCGGATCGCCGAGCCAGAGTATGATGTCTGCCCCTTCGATCAATGCCGTTGCTCGATCGACACCGACGCGCTCCACCTCGTCCACAGTCTCGCGCAGTCCGGCCGAATCAGCGATGACGAACGGAATGCCGCCGATCGCCACACTTGCCTCGATCACATCGCGGGTCGTGCCGGCGTGCGGCGAGACGATCGCCGCCTCCCGGCCGATCATCGCATTGAACAGTGTCGACTTGCCCGCATTGGGTGGTCCCCCGATCGCCACACGGATGCCATCGCGCAATCGATGCGCCAGCGGCCGGTCCAACGTCGTCCGCATTGCCGTAGCGATCTCCGTGCAAGCGGCAGCGACACCAAGCAAATCCCCGGCCGTCACATCGCCTTCATCGGAAAAGTCCAGACGTGCCTCGACCTGCGCGGCGAGCGTGGTCAATGCCCTGCTCCATTCGGCGATCTGCTGGCCGAGACGACCACCCATCATGGCAAGCGCGGTCTGCCGCTGCAATGTGGTTTCCGCCGCGAGGAGATCGCCCAGCCCTTCCACCGACCCGAGGTCGAGTCGACCGTTCATGAAGGCACGCCGCGTAAACTCCCCTGCTTCGGCCGGCCGAAGTCCAAGCGATCCTCTCAGGACCGATTCAAGATCGCGCACCACGGCACGTGAGCCATGGCAGTGAAGTTCGACAAGCGGCTCTCCGGTGATGCTGCTGTCGGCATCCATGCGCAACACCAATCCCTCGTCGATTACCTCGCTGCTGTCGGGGCAGCGGAAACGTCGCAAGACCGCGCGCCGTGGCTCGGGCAAGGCCATGCCGGTCAACCGCTCCGCCGCCGTGAAAGCACCGGGTCCCGACAAGCGGATCACTGCGATGGCGCAGGGCGGCTGGCCGCTCGACAGAGCGAAGATCGTCTCCAGTCCCTCGACCTGGTCGCTTGCATCCACGTGTAGTCAGCTGTCCTTCTTGACGCCAGCTGCCCCCATGCCGATGTCCATCAGGCTGGAGAACATCTTGAGCCCGGCATCACCGATCGGCGACATGGAGCGGAACAGCTGGTTGAGCTGCTCCAGGCTGGTCTGGCCATTCATCGTGTCCAGCACGATCTGCACATAACGGTCATGGATCGGGGCCAGATCGGGCAAGCCGAGAAAGGACCGCGCTTCCTCCGGTGTGCAATCGACATCGACATGGAATTTCATAGCTCACTCCACCGGACGAAAGCGCGAAAGTCCCACGCCACGTCGCCCCACCTGTCACCTCTTGCTTCATAGGCGTGTCGGTCGGGCGCATGCCAGACAAATATCACTGTGATTCCGCCCTGTTCAGCTGATCAGCAGGTTGAGCACGCCCACCTTGGGATCGACGAAGCCATCATAGATCATCGAGACCGCCACCCAGAGTATGACCGCGATGCCGACCCAGGCGATCCAGCGATAGCGCTCGATATATTTGGCGATGATATTGGCGGCGATGCCCATCAGCGCCACGGCGAAGAACAGGCCTACGACCATGATGCCCGGATGATCCTTGGCGGCGCTGGCCACGCCCAGCACATTGTCCAGGCTCATGCTGACATCCGCCACCGCCACCGCCCAGGCCGCGCCGGCGAAGCTCTTGGCCGGCAACAGGCCGCTGCGCTCGTCGCCCTCGATCTCGGGCGATCCGCCGGGCTCATGCGAACCGTGGCGAAGCTCGCGCCACATCTTCCAGGCGACCCACAGCAACAGCAGGCCACCGGCCAGCACCAGCCCGACCACTTGGAGGAGCTGCGTCACCACTAGCGCGAAGAAGATGCGCAGGACCAACGCTGCGGCGACGCCGATCAGGATGACCTTGCGCCGCTGGTCGGCCGGCAGGCCCGCCGCCAGCGCGCCCACCACCACCGCATTGTCGCCGGCAAGCGTGATATCGATGATCAGCACCTGCAACAGCGCCGAGAACGCGCTTGGGCTGGCCAGATTGCCGAAATCCGCGAGAATATGCGCCCAGAGGTTCGCCAACGGATTCACCGCCGCTGTCGCCGAGCTCGCCAGGGCCAGCCAATATGTCATCGGCAATGGTCCATCCCGAGTCCGACCCTACTGGTTCATCGTTGCGAAGAAATCCTCGTTGGTCTTGGAATCCTTCATCTTGTCGAGCAGGAACTCCATGGCGTCGATCGTGCCCATCTGCATGAGGATGCGGCGCAGCACCCACATCTTGGAGAGCGTCGCCTTGTCGACCAGCAGCTCTTCCTTGCGCGTGCCGGATTTGCCGACGTCCAGCGCCGGGAAGATGCGCTTGTCCGCCACCTTGCGATCGAGCACGATCTCGCTGTTGCCCGTGCCCTTGAACTCCTCGAAGATCACTTCGTCCATACGGCTGCCCGTGTCGATGAGCGCCGTGGCGATGATCGAGAGCGAGCCGCCTTCCTCGATGTTGCGCGCCGCGCCGAAGAAGCGCTTGGGGCGCTGCAGGGCGTTGGCGTCGACACCGCCGGTCAGCACCTTGCCCGAGCTGGGCACGACGGTGTTGTAGGCACGGCCTAGGCGCGTGATGGAATCGAGCAGGATAACCACATCCTTCTTGTGCTCGACCAGACGCTTGGCCTTCTCGATCACCATCTCGGCGACCTGCACATGGCGCGTGGCGGGCTCGTCGAAGGTGGAGGAAACCACCTCGCCCTTCACGCTGCGCTGCATGTCGGTGACTTCCTCGGGGCGCTCGTCGATGAGCAGCACGAGCAGGAAGACTTCCGGGTGATTGTCCGTGATTGCCTTGGCGATATTCTGCAGCATCACCGTCTTGCCGACACGTGGCGGCGCGACGATGAGCGTGCGCTGGCCCTTGCCCTGCGGCGAGACAATGTCGATGACGCGGGCGGACTTGTCCTTGACGGTCGGGTCCTGCGGATCGAGCGTGAGCTTCTTGTCCGGATAAAGCGGCGTCAGATTGTCGAAGTTGACGCGGTGACGCACAGCGTCCGGATCGTCGAAATTGACCGAAACCAGCTTGGTGAGCGCGAAATAGCGCTCGCCATCCTTGGGCGCGCGAATCTCGCCTTCCACCGTGTCGCCGGTGCGCAAGCCGAATTTGCGGACCTGGTTGGGCGAGACATAGATATCGTCCGGCCCGGCCAGATAATTGGCCTCCGGGCTACGCAGGAAACCGAAGCCGTCCTGCAGCACCTCGATGGTGCCCACGCCCATGATCTGCTCGCCATTCTCGGCCTGCTCCTTGAGGATCGCGAACATGAGATCCTGCTTGCGCAGCGTCGAGGCGCCCTCGATGCCGAGATCCTCCGCCATTTCGACGAGTTCGGCGGGCGCTTTGCGTTTAAGGTCCTTGAGATGCATGGGGAGAGTCCGAGCCTGGGCGTATGCCGCCATTCAACGAGTGGGAAGGGTTGCCGGTTCCGGCGGGAGGACGCATCGAATGCGCCCCGAAGGAAGGAATGGCGAGGAATTAGGCATTGAGGCGGGCCAAGTCAAGCGGAGGAGCGGGCGGCGACCCAATTGAATCCCGGCTTAAGCTGCTATGCCCACATGTCCCCTTCCCACTTGCGGAAGGGGGTTAGGGGAGGGCTCGCAAGGCGGTGTTGGAGCGCCACGCGGTTTTGCACGCTCAGAACGGCCGCACGATCACCATGATGACGATCAGCGTCACCAGCAGCGCCGGCGCCTCGTTGATCATGCGCAGGCGCTTCTCCGGCCAGGGCCGCTCGCCGCGCGCCAGCTTCTTGGCATAGCCGACCATCCAGCCATGAAGCCCTGAAAGGATCAGCACCAGCAGCAGCTTGGCATGGAACCATCCCTGGCTGAACGCGCCGACATGCACGGCCAGCATCAGGCCCAGGATCCACACGATCATCAGCGAAGGATTCATGATGATGCGCTTGAGGCGCGTCTCGCGCTCGATCCACTGCCGGTCCTCGTCCGATCCGGGCGCGCATTGGTGGTGATAGACGAAATAGCGCGGCATCATGAACAGGCTGGCCATCAGGAAGATCACGAAGATCACATGGCCTGCCAGCACCCAGGGATAAGCAGCGCCGAGAAAGCCGATTCCGGGCATGCAGGTTCCTCTTCGCGCCCGGATCAGGTCATCGCCGGGCGCCCGCGCACCCTATCGACCAGCTGCGCGACATTTTCAATGGGGGTATCCGGCAGGATGCCATGGCCGAGATTGAACACATGGGGCCGGCCGGCGAGCGCTTCGAGGATGGCATCGACGGCGCGGTCTAGCGTCGCACTGCCGGCGATCAGCGCCAGCGGATCGAGATTGCCCTGGACGGGCAGGCCGCGGGGCAATTCGCGATCCGCCCAGGCGGGATCGATCGTCTCGTCAAGGCCGAGCGCGTCGACGCCTGTCCCCTCGGCATAGTCGATGAGCCTGGCGCCGGCCCCTTTGGGAAATCCGATGATCGGCGTCCCGGGATGGCGCGCGCGCAGGCCCGCCACGATCGCCGCATTGGGCGCGATTACCCATTCGCGGAACTGCGCGGGGCTCAGCGACCCGGCCCAGCTGTCGAACAGCTGCACCGCATCCACACCGGCCTCGATCTGAGCGGATAGATAATCCACCGTCGTCGCGACGATGGCGGCGATGATCGCGCCGAAGCGGACGGGATCCGCATAGGCCATGCGCCGCGCCGCGCCATGATCGCGGCTGCCCGCGCCGGCGACCATATAGGTGGCGACCGTCCAGGGGCTGCCTGCAAAGCCGAGGAAAGTCGTCGCCGGATCGAGCACGGCCTTCACGCGGCGCACCGTCTCGATGACCGGGCCCAGTCGACCGAGCTCCGGCTTCAATGTCCCGAAATCCACCTCGGCGAGCGGCGGCGAGAGGTGCGGCCCCTCCCCCGCCTCGAACCAGAGATGCTGGCCCAGCGCATGCGGCACCACGAGAATGTCCGAAAACAGGATGGCGCCGTCGAAACCGAACCGCCGGATCGGTTGCAGCGTGACTTCGGCTGCCGCCTCGCTGTCATAGCAGAGATCGAGGAAACCGCCCTTCTCCGCCCGCAGCGCGCGATATTCCGGCAGGTAGCGCCCCGCCTGGCGCATGAGCCAGAGCGGCGCCGGATCGATGCGCTCGCCGCGCAGGACCCTGAGCAGAGGCGGCGCGGCAGGGAGGCGATCCACGTCCATCTATCCTTTAATATTTAGAAGAAGATTGTTGAAGTCTGTTGGCCGGTGGACAGTGGGCATTATGCGCTTGTTCCGCTTTTGCCAACAGATTGACCGCTGCGCGGATATGGCGCTCCGGCGAGTCCTTTCGCCCATCCACGATTCCCACAAGCTGTGGGCGACCATGGCGGGCTGTGGACAACTGGACTCGATCGACTCCCCTTGGCGCGCATGAATCGATCATGTCCGCTTATCCACGCGCCTCTCCCTTGCCTTGTCCGCCGATTATCCACAGAGTTGCGCCATGGACCGCCTCAATCTCCATCTGCTCTCGGATTCCACGGGCGAGACGCTGGAACATATCGGCAAGGCAGCGATCGCCCAGTTCGAGAATGTGGAGACGATCCGCCACTTCTGGCCAATGGTGCGCTCCGAGCAGCATCTGGAGCGCATCCTGGAGGAAGTCGCCCGCAATCCAGGCATGGTGCTGTTCACGCTCGCCAATCCGTCGCTGCGCCGCAAGTTGGAAAATGGCTGCCGGGCGATCGGCATTCCCTTCGTGGCGCCGCTCGATCCGGTGATGGACGCCATGTCCAACCTGCTTGGTCAGGAGACGCGCAACCGACCCGGCCGCAAGCATGTGCTGGACGAAGCCTATTTTGCCCGCATCGATGCGATCCAGTTCACCATCGCACATGATGATGGCGTGGGCTGGGAGAATTGGGAGGAAGCCGACATCGTGCTCGCCGGCGTCTCACGCACCAGCAAGACGCCGACCAGCATCTATCTCGCCAATCGCGGCTACAAGACCGCCAATATCCCGCTGGTGCCCGAATCGCCGCCGCCATCGAGCCTCTTCCATCTCAGGCATCCCATGGTCGTCGGCCTCACCACGAGCGCCGAGCGGCTGGTGCAGGTGCGGCGCAATCGCCTCCTCTCGCTCAACCAGGCGCCCGAAACCAGCTATGTGGACATGGACCATGTGCAGAGCGAAGTGGCCTATGCGCGGCGGATGTTCGCTGATCAGGGCTGGCCGGTGATCGACGTGACGCGCCGCTCGATCGAGGAGACGGCGGCGGCGATCGTCAATCTCCACCAGGACCGGCTCAAGGCGATGGCGACCATGCGCAGCAGCCTGCCTTCATGAGCCGGCGCCTGTTGCTCGCTTCGCAAAGCGCGAGCCGGTGCCGGCTGCTCGCGGATGCCGCCGTGCCGTTCGAGACGGTTGCGGCCGGTATCGACGAGGAAGCGGTCAAGACCGCGCTGGTGGCGGATGGCCTGGGCGCGCGCGACCTTGCCGACGCGCTGGCGGCATGGAAAGCTGTTCGCCCCTCGCAGCGCGCGCCCGACGCGCTGGTGCTCGGCTGCGACCAGACGCTGGAGCTGGATGACGGCAGCCGGATCGACAAGGTCGAGACGCGCGAGGAGGCGGCCGCGTTGCTGGCGCGGATGAGCGGACGGCCACATCGGTTGCACTGCGCGGCGGTGATTGCGGAAGGCGGCATGCCGGTCTGGCGGCAGATCGAATCGGTCACGCTGCATATGCGGACGCTCAGCCGCGATTTCATCCACCAGTATCTCGATCTCGACTGGGAGAATTGCCGCTGGTGCGTCGGCTGCTACCGGATCGAGGGTCCCGGCGCTCAGCTCTTCGCACGTGTGACGGGGAGCATGTTCGCCGTGCAGGGCCTGCCATTGCTTCCCCTGCTCGACTATTTGCGGGCGCGCTCTATTGTGCCCTCATGAGCCGGAACCGTCCCTATGCCGAGGTGATCGGCGATCCGATCGCGCACAGCAAGTCGCCGGTCATCCACAATTTCTGGCTGGATGTGCTGGGCATAGACGCCGAATATCGCAAGACGCGCGTCGCTTCGGCGGATCTGGCCGGCTATTTCCTGACACGGCGCGCGGATCCGGACTGGCTCGGCTGCAACATCACCATCCCGCACAAGATCGCGGCGCTGGACCATGTCGATGATCCAGGCGGCGTGCGCCAGCGGATCGGCGCGATCAACACCGTCGCCTGCGAGACTGGCGGCCCTCTGATCGGCACGAACACCGATGCCGGCGGCTTCCTGCAGCCGCTCCTGGCGCGGCAGTGGCGCGGTTCGCGGGCGATCCTCGTCGGACCGGGCGGTGCCGCGCAGGCGATCGGTTTCGCCTTGCGTTCCATCGGCATCGACGAACTTACCATCGTGGCACGCGACCGCGCCAAGGGAGAGGCCCTGCTCGACCGGCTCGACCTCGACGGGACAGTCCAGGACTTCGCCGCACCGCTCCCGTCCGCCGATCTGCTGGTGAATGCCAGTCCGCTCGGCATGACCGGCCAGCCGTCCTACGAGCCCGACCTCTCCGCCCTGCCCCGCGCCGCCATGGTCTATGACATCGTTTATGCGCCGCTGGAGACGCCGCTGCTGGCCGCGGCCCGGGCGCACGGCCTTGAAATCGTGGATGGCCTCGAAATGCTCATTGGCCAGGCCGCGCTGGCCTTCGATATCTTCTTCGATGCCGAGGCACCGCGCGCGCTCGATGTGTCATTGCGGGAAAGGCTGCTCGAGCCGGCCTGAACCGATGCGGAGAGATCTTGCGAGCCGTCACGAGATGATAGGACCCTGGCGATCCGCCACGGCTGCGGTCTCGTCGTGATACATCGGCCATTCCGCCTCGGCCTGACTGGCTCCATCGGCATGGGCAAATCGACCGTGGCGGCCATGTTCCGTGCCCAGGGCGTGCCCGTCTTCGATGCCGATGCGACCGTGCGTGAGCTGCAGGGTCCTGGCGGCGCACTGCTCGGCGCGATCGAAGCGCGGTTTCCGGGGACCACCGGCGCCGGGGGTGTCGACCGGCAAGCGCTTGGCGCGCGCGTGATCGGTCAGTCCGACGAGTTGCGCGCACTGGAGCGAATCGTCCATCCCGCTGTCGCCGTGGCGCGGCGCGCCTTCCTCGTGCGGCATCGCTCCCATCGGATCGTGCTGCTCGACATACCGCTGCTGTTCGAGACCGGCGGCGACCACCTCGTAGATCATGTGCTCGTTGTGTCCGCGCCGGCCTTCGTTCAGCGGCGGCGCGTGCTGCGCCGGCCGGGCATGACCCCGGCCAAATATGCGCGCCTGCTCGCGAGCCAGATGCCCGATCGCGAGAAACGCCGCCGGGCCGATCATGTGATCGGCACCGGTCGCCAGAAGTGGCAGACGCGTGCAGAAGTGACGCGCCTCCTCACTTGCCTTCGCGCCGGGCTCGTCCGATAATATCTGCCTGGTGGCATGGGGTCATGATGCGCGAGATCATTTTCGATACGGAAACCACCGGCCTCGATCCAGCGACCGGCGACCGGCTCGTCGAAATCGGCTGCGTGGAGCTCATCAATCGTATCCCGACCGGCCAGACCTATCACGCCTATTTCAACCCCGAGCGACCGATGCCGGCCTCGGCCGAGCAGGTGCATGGGCTGAGCGACCGCTTCCTCGCCGACAAGCCGCGCTTCCTGGAAAAGGTCGACGAGCTGCTGGACTTTCTGGGCGATTCGATGCTGGTCGCCCACAATGCCCGCTTCGATTTCGGCTTTCTCAACGCCGAGCTGGAGCGCTGCGGTCGCGCCGCCGTCGACCTCGCCCGGATGATCGACAGCCTCACCATCGCGCGGACCCTTCATCCCGGCGCCAAGCACAGCCTGGACGCGCTCTGCTCGCGTTACGGCATCGATCGCAGCCAGCGCGTGAAGCATGGCGCCTTGCTCGACGCCGAGCTGCTGGCCCAGCTCTATATCGAGCTCACTGGCGGCCGGCAGATCGGCCTGAGCCTCGTCGCTGAGGTTGTCGAGACGGTGAGCGTCACGGCGTCCGCCCCGACATTCGTGGAGACGCGCAGGGTCCGTCCGCCCCGCATCTTCGCGGCGAGCGACGCCGAGCGCGCGCGGCATGCCGCCTTCCTCGCCGGCCACGGCCTGCCGCTCTGGCCCGGGCAGCCGGCCGAGGACGAGGTCCGCTAGCATTTACATCTCCTGCACCTAACTAGGATTAGGGAGCCGCAGACGAAGAAGGAGTAGAAGAGATGGACATTCGCGTATCAGGTCACCAGGTCGAAACCGGCGAGGCCCTGCAAACGCATGTCGAGGCGCGCCTGCGTGGCATTGTCGACAAATATTTCACGCGCGCCATCTCCGCCCACGTCACCTTCGGTCATGCACCGCATGGCGCCTTTCGCTGCGATATCATCTGCCATGTGATGTCCGGCCTCATCCTCAAGGGCGCGGGCGAGGCGCAGGACGCGCACCAGTCCTTCGAGCAGGCGGCCGAGCGGATCGACAAGCAGCTGCGCCGTTACATGCGGCGCCTGAAGGACCGGCATGAGCAGAGCGCCGCGGCCGAGGCCCAGCGCGATGGGTCCGCGATCGAGGATGCGAGCTACACGGTCTTCCAGGTGACCGAGGATGAAGGCGAAGTGACGGCCGAGGCGCCCGCGATCGTGGCGGAGATGCGGGTCGACATTCCGCGCGCGAGCGTGTCCGACGCGGTGATGATGCTCGACCTGCGCAACACCAATGCGCTTTTGTTCGTCAACAGCGGGACGGCGGCGTTCAACATGGTCTATCGCCGCAATGACGGGACGATCGGCTGGGTCGAGCCGCCACGCTGAAGCGGGGATAAATATGCGGATGGTCGAAGCCATGGGATGTTGATGGTGCTGCGGTTGACCACCGGGCCCTTTGCATCTATGGCGCGCCACATATTTTTCCCAGGCCGCTGCGAGGCGCGACCACCCTCGCCGCTCTATGCTCGAGACGAGCAGCCGCAGGATGCGGGACAAAGATGGATCATTTCGACGACTTGCTCGTGGCGAACGCCGTTTCGTCTGCGATCACGGTTTCCAACAAGAAGCAGCTCTTCCAGAAGCTGGGCCATATGGCGGCCAGTGCCTATGGCCTGAGCGAGGCTGACGTGATCGAGCGGATCACGGAGCGCGAACGGCTTGGCTCGACCGGTTTCGGCGGTGCCGTGGCGATCCCGCATGCCAAGCTGGACGGGCTCGACAAGGTGCGCGGTGTCGTCGCGCTGCTGACCGAGCCGATCGCTTTCGATGCGATCGACGACGTGCCGGTGGATATCGTGTTCATGCTACTGTCGCCGGCTGACAGCGGCGCCGAGCATCTGAAGACGCTGGCGCGTGTCTCGCGGCTGCTGCGCAACGAGCGGCAGGTCGCCCGGATCCGTGGCGTCAAGTCGGACGCCGCCCTCTATGCGCTGCTGGCCAGCGGCGAGACGCGTGACGCCGCCTGAAGCACCGTCTCCATCAGGTGAGGCGGCGCATTTCCGGGCGCTCGAACGGCTCTACGCATCGGCTCCGATCAACCGGCTGTTTCCCTCGGTCCTGAGCATCGCCGGCTCCGGCACGGCACGGATCAGCTTTGACGTGGCGCCGGCCTATTTCCACGCTGCCGGCGCTGCGCACGGCACGCTCTATTTCAAGATGCTCGACGATGCCGCCTTCTATGCCGCCAACAGCCTGGTGAGCGATCGCTTCCTGCTGACGACGGCGTTCAACCTGCTCTTCACGCGCCCGCTTTCGTCGGGTCCGATCGTCGCCGAAGGACGCTGGCTGAGTGGCCGCCGGCGGGTCTATGTGGCCGAGGCGCGATTGGTTGACGGAAGCGGCGAGGAAGTCGGCCGTGGCACTGGGACGTTCATGCGCTCGACGATCCCGCTCGCGAGCCTGCCCGGCTATGCGCAAGCCGCCGACGACGGGGAATGACGGCGCGGCTCACCAGCCAGACGCTGATCGGGGCGCTCGTCCGCCGCGTCCAGGCTGCGGGCGGCACCGCCATGATCCTGCACAAGGGGGAGTCGATTGCCGGCACGATCCTGGTGCAACTGCTTGATCGCGGTGCGAATCTTGGCCTGGTCGAACGGGTGACGGGCCTGTCCGGCCGCACCGAGCTGGTGCCGAGCGGCCCCCGCAATGACGGGCAAGATACTGACATTTCATCCTATATTGAGCGGCGCATCCGCATCGACCCGGATATCTGGATCGTCGAACTGGATGTCGCAGAGGGACAACAGCTTGCCGCTGACATCCTCTGCTCAGCTTGACATGTTCACAAAGGAACGCAACAGAGCCAGCCACCCGCGCAGGTTGCACAAGGCTGGCCATGGGGGCCGGGTCAAGCAAACACGCAGACGGGGGGCGGACCGGGAGCCTGAATGATCGCGCAGAAAGTCGCGACGAGGTGCCCGCCATCCGACCCACCGCATTGTTCAGAGAGTTAATGACCAATCGTTACGTGGTCGCCGGATTGGCGGCTGTCGGACTCTTGTCGTCCACCTTCGCGCTGGCAGAAGTGACGCAGGATACTGCCGAGATCGCGCTCAATGTCCCAGCGGCTCCCGCCATCGTCGCCGATCCGGTCGCGACGCCTGTGTTGCCGGTCGAGCCCGCGCCCCAATTTTCACCCACGCCCGCCGTCCAGCCAGTGGATGCCGCCGCGGATCCCGTTGATTCGCTGGACGAGCTTGTCGCGGAAACCGATCTCGACGATACGATCGATCCCGAGACCCGTTGCCTGGCCACCGCCGTCTATTATGAGGCGCGCAGCGAAAGCCTGTCCGGCCAGCTCGCCGTCGCTCATGTCGTGCTCGCCCGTTCCAAGTCGGGCCGCTTCCCCACCAGCCTGTGCGGTGTCGTGACGCAGCCCGGCCAGTTCAGCTTCGTGCGCGCCGGCCGCCTACCTGCCGCGCCCATGAATGCGGGACAGTGGCGCACCGCGCGCGCCATTGCCCAGATCGCCGAGGATGGGAGCTGGGAAAATCCGGCGCGCGGCGCGCTTTATTTCCACGCCGCGCGTGTGTCGCCGAACTGGAACCGTGCGCGCGTGACGCGCATCGGCGGTCACGTCTTCTATCGCTGAATCACATCCGGGACGGGGTTCCGATCCGTCCCGGTCTTGCGAATGTTCCCCTCATGTTCTAGTGGAGCAGGATGGATTCGGCCCTTCCCTCCATCCTCTCCGCCGATGGCCTGCTGTGTGATGGTACGGCGCTGGCGGTGACACGGGGAGTGCTGCGCCTCTTTGCCCGACACGATATTTTCGGCGTCGCGGAGGTGCCGCTGCCCAATGGCCGCCGCCTCGACATCATGGCGCTCGATGCGCGTGGGCAGATCATCGCGGTCGAGATCAAGTGCAGCCGGGCCGACCTGCTCGGCGACGGCAAATGGCCGGACTATTTCGATTATTGCGACCGCTATTTCTGGGCAGTGCCGGCGGGCTTCGATCTCGCGCTGTTCGATGCGGAGGCGCTGTGGCCGGACCGGACCGGGCTGATCGTCGCCGATCAATATGATGCCGAGATCATCCGCGCAGCGCCAAGCGAGCCGCTGGCAGCCACGCGCCGCAAGGCGGAGGTGCAGCGCCTCGCGCGCCGCGCCGCGCGGCGACTGACGCAGATCGCCGATCCGGAAGGACAGGCATTGCGTGGCGACGGCTGATTCGGTCTGAAGCAGGCACACTGGAGTGCCGCGCCCAAAATCGGCATCACTCTTCCATCCCGTTCGCCCTGAGCTTGTCGAAGGGCCGTCCTTCTTCCTTTCCAGCGCGAAGAAGAAGAGAAGGACGGCCCTTCGACAAGCTCAGGGCGAACGGTTCTTATATAAAGCGCGATGTTCTAAACGGTCTCTGATATCGGAAAGCCTGACTGCGCCATGTCTCGGATGGAACCGGTGCTCCCGCCTTCGCAGGAGCACGCCGTTGTTTCCATTGAACTGGATAGACTCTGTCGGTTTCGGCCTTCCGCCTGCGCCTGAGATATGCTCCCGACGCCGCTATTTCTTCTTGCCGAAATCGACGCTGACGACGTTCGATCCTTCCTCGCTCGCGATCGATGCCGCGTCATTCTCCGCCGAATCATGTGGGTCGGGCTCGTCGCCGCTATCCTGGACCTGGAATTCGAGCGAGAAATTGACCGCCGGATCGACGAAGAACCGCAGCGCCGCGAAGGGGATGACCAGATGCGCGGGCACCTGGTTGAAGGTGAGGCTCACCTCGAAACTGTCGTCGTCGACCTTCAAGTCCCAGAATTTGTGCTGGAGGACGATGGTCATCTCGTCCGGGAACCGCTCGACCAGCCAGGGCGGGATGGCGACGCCCGGCGCCTGCGTTTTGAAGGTGATGTAGAAATGATGATTGCCCGGCAGCGCTCCCGTGCGGGCGATGTCGCGGAGCACGCGGCCCGGAATGGCGCGCAGGGCATCCTGGACGATCTCGTCGTAGGGAATCAGACTGTCGGGCGTTTCGTCCGTCATGGCGACAGTCCTAGCGCCGGACCGGGGCCGGTCAAGCGCCGAGCATGGTCGTAAGACGACTCGGCGATTGCGCCGCGCCCCTGCCGCGCTATAGGCCGCTGCCATGCGCAGCGCCGAAATCAGCCGCAAGACCGCCGAGACCGCGATCGACGTGCGTGTCGATCTGGACGGCACGGGCCGCTATGCCGTCTCGACCGGCATCGGCTTCCTCGATCATATGCTGGAGCAGCTGTCGCGCCATTCGCTCATCGATCTCGATGTGACGGCGGTCGGCGACCTGCATGTGGACCAGCACCATACCACCGAGGACACCGGCATCGCGATCGGCGAGGCGATCGCCCGGGCGCTCGGCGACAAGCGCGGCATCGCGCGCTATGGCGAGGCGCATGCGCCAATGGACGAGACGCTTACCCGCGTCGCGCTCGACATTTCCGGCCGGCCGTTCCTGGTGTGGAAAGTGCCGCTCACCGTGCAGCGCCTGGGCGAGTGGGACACCGAGCTGATCGAGCACTGGTTCCACAGCTTTGCCGGAAGCGCCGGCATCACACTGCATGTCGAGACGCTCTACGGCGCGAACAACCATCATATCGTCGAGAGTTGCTTCAAGGGACTGGCGCGGGCATTGCGTAAGGCGGTCGAGATCGATCCGCGCAAGGGCGATGCCATTCCTTCGACCAAAGGGATGCTGGGCGGCTGAGGCGGCATGACCATCGCGCTCATCGATTATGGCGCGGGGAACCTCCACTCCGTGCACAATGCGCTCAGGGCGGCGGGCGCGGCGGACGTCGCCGTCACGGCGGATGCCGGGATGGTACGGCGTGCCGAGCGCATCGTGCTGCCGGGCGTCGGGGCCTTCCGCGCCTGCATCGAGCCGCTGCGCGCCATACCGGGCATGATCGACGCGCTGCGCGAGGCGGTGCTGGCGGATGGCACGCCGTTCCTGGGCATTTGCGTCGGCATGCAACTGCTGGCGGACGCGGGCGAGGAATTCGGGCGGCATGAGGGCCTGGGCTGGGTCCCGGGCACGGTGCGCCGGATCGAGCGGAGCGATCCCGCCATCAAGGTGCCGCATATGGGCTGGAACGATGTCGTGCCGCGCCGGCCGCACCCGCTGATCGAACCGGGCGAGGCCTATTTCCTGCACAGCTACCAGTTCGCGGCGGCGGACGAGGCCGACATTCTGGCGACCAGCGACCATGGCGGGCCGATCGTCGCCGCTGTGGGCCGCGCCAACCTGATCGGCGTGCAATTCCATCCCGAGAAGAGCCAGGCTTACGGCCTCGCTTTTCTCGATCGTTTCCTCATGTGGCAGCCATGAACGAGATTCCGCCTTTCATCATATTTCCGGCCATCGATCTGAAGGCGGGCGCCGTCGTCCGCCTGGCGGAAGGCGATATGAGCCGGGCGACCATCTATGGCGACGATCCCGCGGCGCAAGCGCTGACCTTCGCCGAGCAGGGGTCCGATTTCCTGCATGTGGTCGATCTTGACGGCTCCTTCGCCGGTCATGCAGTCAACGGCACGGCGATCGCTGCGATCGTCCGCGCCTTTCCCGGCCATGTCCAGCTCGGCGGCGGCATCCGCGATGCGCAGGCTGTCGAGGGCTGGTTCGATATCGGCGTGTCGCGCGTGGTGATCGGCACGGCCGCTCTCAAGAATCCCGGGTTCGTCCGGGAGATGGCGGCCAGCTATCCGGGCGGCATCGTCGTCGCGGTCGATGCGCGCGAGGGGATGGTCGCCACCGACGGCTGGGCCGAGACCTCGGACATGCCGGTGGTCGACCTGGCCCGCCGGTTCGAGGATGCCGGCGTCGCTGCACTGCTCTTCACCGATGTCGGGCGCGACGGCCTGCTCAAGGGCGTGAACATCGCGGCGACGGTCGATCTCGCCCGCGCGGTCGACATTCCGGTGATCGCCAGCGGCGGCGTGGCGGGCATCGCCGATATCCGCGTGCTGAGCCTGCACGCGCGGGAGGGCATAGAGGGCGTGGTGACGGGCCGCGCGCTTTATGACGGCCGGCTTGATCTGCGAACGGCGATCGCCGTGGCGAATGCGGCGTGATGATCGGGGCCGGACATGATGCCTGTGTGACGGCCCCAGCACTCCTGCGGAAGCAGGAGCCCAGGGCGCATGGGCAGTGCCATCTCGCCCTGGGCTCTTGCTTTCGCAAGGGTACCTATCATCCTGTCGTGGATCACGGAGGCACATGGCTGGGGATCGCCCTGCCATGACTGTCCGCACCCGCATCATCCCCTGCCTCGATGTCGCCAATGGACGGGTGGTCAAGGGCGTCAATTTCGTCGACCTGCGCGATGCCGGCGATCCTGTCGAGCAGGCCCGGATCTATGATGCAGCCGGCGCCGACGAGCTGTGCTTCCTCGACATCACCGCCAGCCATGAAGCGCGCGGCACGCTGCTGGACATCGTCGCCCGCACGGCGCAGGTCTGCTTCATGCCGCTCACCGTGGGCGGCGGCGTGCGCAGCGTCGAGGATGCGCGCGCACTGCTGCTGGCCGGGGCCGACAAGGTGGCGGTGAACAGCGCTGCCGTCGCGCGGCCCGAGCTGGTCGCGGAGATCGCCGACCGGTTCGGGGCGCAATGCGTGGTCGGCTCGGTCGATGCGCGGCGAGTCGCGCCGCGGCGCTGGGAGATTTTCACGCATGGCGGCCGTCGCGCGACCGGCATCGACGCGCTGGACCATGCCACTCGCCTCGCCGCGCTGGGCGCCGGCGAACTGCTCGTCACCTCGATGGATGGTGACGGGACGCTGGCCGGCTATGATCTCGATCTGACCCGGATGATCGCCGACGCCGTGCCCGTGCCGGTCATCGCCAGCGGTGGCGTCGGCACGCTGGACCATCTGGTCGAGGGCGTGACGATCGGCCATGCGAGCGCCGTCCTCGCGGCTTCCATCTTCCACTTTGGCAAACATTCGATTAGGGACGCGCGAGGCGCCTTGGCGGCCGCTGGCATAGAGGTTCGATCCGCCTGACGCTGGCCTGTCTGGAAATGCGTGCCGCGTCGTCGTCCCGCTGCCATGGGAGGCAGCTAGGGTGCAGGTCGATCCGGGTGGTGAAGTGAGGCAATGTCATGATTGAGCAAAGGGGCCCGCGGTGTCTGCGCAGGCTGATTCTGGCCATGCTGCTGGCCGGCGCCGCCGCGCCGGCATGGGCCGCAGAGGTGCCGGCATCGGCCGAGCGGCATCAGGATGTGGACGAAGGGCGGAGCCCCGACTGGTACCTGCTCGCCGTGGCATGTGCCGGCCTCGTGATCGGTCGCATCGTCGTGATGCGACGCGTGCGGCCCGGCAACCGGCCGCGGCGCTGACGCGCCACGCGCAAAGCCATTGACGCCTGCCCGGCGACGGGCGAGGAGGTCTGGGCCATGGACGCATGCCTCGCTCGCCTCGAACAGACGATCATCGCACGCCGCGATGCCGATCCATCGACATCCTATGTGGCGGCGTTGCGGGCCAAGGGGCGTCCCAAAATGGCGCAGAAACTTGGCGAAGAGGCCGTCGAGACGGTGATCGCGGCGCTCGGCAGCGATCGCGCGGCGCTGATTGGCGAAGCGGCCGATCTGCTATTCCACCTGATCGTGCTGCTGGCCGACTGCGGCGTGAGCTTCGCGGACGTGCGGGCCGAGCTCGACCGGCGCGATGGTGTGTCCGGCCTCGCCGAGAAAGCCGCCCGGACCCAGGAGTAGCCCATGCCCATCGACCCGACGCTGCCCTATGACGAGAACAACATCTTCGCGCGTATCCTGCGCGGCGAGATTCCCAGCAGGACCGTCTATGAGGACGAGCATGTGCTGGCCTTCGAGGATATCAATCCGCAGGCCCCCACGCATCTGCTGGTGGTCCCCAAGGGCGCCTATGTGAGCTGGGATGATTTCTCGGCGCGCGCCAGCGAAGCGGAGATCGCCGGCTTCGTGCGGGCGATCGGCCGGATCGCGCGGGATGCGGGGCTGGTGGCGGGCGGCTATCGGCTGCTTGCCAATACGGGCCTGAATGCCGGGCAGGAAGTGCCGCATCTCCATGTGCATCTCTTCGCCGGCCGTCCGCTGGGGCCGATGCTGGCGCGCTGAGCGGCGCACGCCATGACCAGTCTCCCCACGCCGAAGACGGCGTGGGCCGCTCCGTTTAAAGGGATTGCGCGCATGGGAATAGGCGATAGTCTGCCCGGATTCACATAAAGGGGCGGGCAGCCGCGGGTTGCCCTACAGGGAAAGAGACACGCGCATGATCTTTGGCCGCATCAAGCCACTCGACGCCATTCTGGCCACAGCCGAGAAGAGATCGCTGCATCGAACGCTCGGGGCCTTCCAGCTCACCATGCTCGGCATCGGCGCGGTCATCGGCACCGGCATCTTCGTCCTGACGTCCGAAGCCGCGCAAAAGGCGGGGCCTGGCATGCTGCTCAGCTTCATCGTCGCGGGCTTCATCTGCGGGGTGGCGGCGCTCTGCTATTCCGAGCTTGCCTCGATGGTGCCCGTATCGGGATCGGCCTATACCTACACCTATGCAGTGACGGGCGAGCTGCTGGCCTGGATGGTCGGCTGGGCGTTGATCCTCGAATATGCGGTGGGCGCCAGCGCCGTTGCCGTCGGCTGGTCGAACCACGCGGTCGGCCTGCTCAATGGCATCGGGCTGCACTTTCCGGCCGCCTTGAGCAATGCGGACGCGCTGATGGCCCATGTCTATGTCGCGATGGGTGCGACACCGAGCGATGACCTGGCCAAGGCCATGACCACCGGCGGCTGGATCAATGTGCCCGCGGTGCTGGTCATCGCCGTCGTCACCTGGTTGCTCATCATCGGCACGACCGAGAGCGCGCGCGTCAATGCCATCCTTGTCGCGATCAAGATCCTCGCGCTGACCGCGTTCATCGTGCTCACCATCCCTGTGCTGAACGCCGAGAATTTCGATCCGTTCATGCCCACCGGCATGGGCAATCCGCTGAGCTCGTCGGGCCTGGGCGTGCTGGGCGCCGCGGCATCCATCTTCTTCGCCTATGTGGGGTTCGATGCGGTCTCGACCGCAGCTGAGGAAACCAAGAACCCGCAGCGCAACGTGCCGATCGGCCTGATCGGATCGCTGGGCATCTGCACGATCTTCTACCTGCTGGTCGCCTCCGGCGCGATCGGCGCGATCGGCGCGCAGCCGGTCACTTCGGCGGCGGGCGTGGTGCTCTCCCCCGGCACGCCTGAGATCGCGGGACGCTGCGCGGTCATCGTGGCCTCGGGCGCGATCGAACCGCTGGTCTGCTCGAAGGAAGCGCTGGTGCATGTGCTCCATACGATTAACTGGCCGTTCGTCGGCCGTCTGGTCGGCCTGGCCGCCGTGCTCGCCCTGCCTTCGGTGGTGCTGATGATGATGTTTGGCCAGACCCGCGTGTTCTTCACCATGGCGCGCGATGGCCTGCTGCCCGAGAAGCTCGCCTCCATCCATCCCAGGTTCAGGACGCCACATGTCGTGACGACCGTGACCGGCATCGCGGCGGCGATCGCGGCGGCGATCCTGCCGGTCGGCAGGTTGGCTGACTATTCGAACGCCGGCACGCTGTTCGCGTTCCTGATGGTCGCGGTCTCGGTGATGGTGCTGCGCCGGACCGATCCCGGTCGCGCGCGGCCGTTCCGCACCCCGGCGGTGTGGATCATCGCGCCGCTCGCCGTGCTCGGCTCGCTCATCCTCTACCTGTCGCTGCCGCTGACCGCGAAGCTGGTCCTGCCCGGCTGGGGCGCGATCGGCCTCGTCATCTATTTCCTGTATAGCCGCTCACGCAGCCATGTCGGCCGCGGTCTGATCGAGGTCCACGAGCTCGATCCCGACGCGCCGCCGCAGCCGGTGCCGCCGATCGCCTGACGTTCGGCGCTGCCGGACAAGGAAAAGGGGCGCTCCCCTCGGGGGCGCCCCTTTCCATTTCGGTGGCGATCGAAGGGGCTCAGTCGGTGCCCCAGACCTCCTCGGCCACTTCGAGGACAAGGCGCATCTTGGCGGTCTGCTGCTCGACCGCGATCTCGTTGCCGTGCACGGTGGACGCGAAGCCGCACTGGGGCGAGAGCGCGAGCTGCTCGATCGGCGCGAACTTGGCCGCCTCGTCGATGCGGCGCCTGATCTCGTCCTTGGTCTCCAGCTCACCGAGCTTGGTGGTGACCAGGCCAAGCACCACCGTCTTGCCCTTGGGCAGGAAACGCAGCGGTGCGAAATCGCCCGAGCGGGCATCGTCATATTCGAGCAGGAAGCTGTCGATGGCGAGCTCGTTGAACATGATCTCCGCGACCGGCTCATAGCCGCCCTCGGCCGCCCAGCTGGAGCGGAAATTGCCGCGGCACAGATGCACGGCCTTGAACATGTCGGCTGGCGCTTCGGCCAGCGCGTCATTGATCATCTTCGCATAGTGGCGCGGCAGGTCGTCGGGATCGAGGCCGCGCCGGCGGGCATTCTCGCGCTGCTGCGCGTCGCACAGATAGGCGAGGTTGGTATCGTCGAGCTGCAGGTAGCGGCAGCCGGCATCGGCCAGATCGGCGACCTCCGCCCGATAGGCGGCGGCGACATCGGCGAAGAATTCCGAGAGGTCGGGATAAGCCGTCTCGCTGATGCCTTCCCGGCCGGCGCGGAAATGCAGCATGGTCGGCGAAGGGATCGTCACCTTGGGCGTCTGTGTGCAGACGCTGGCGAGATATTCATAGTCCGCGCGCTGGATCGGCTTGGCATGCTTCACCCGGCCGGTGACGATCATCTTCGGCGGGGCGAAATGCACGTCCTTGCCGATCGCGTTGTGGAAGGCGACTTCCATGCCGCCCCGCTCCTCGATGCCGTCCAGCTGGAGCAGGAAATCGGTGTGGAAGAAAGTACGGCGGAACTCGCCGTCACTGATCGCCTTGAGGCCGAGGCCTTCCTGATAGGCGACGATGTCGCGAATCGCCTCATCCTCCACGGCGCGGAGGGCGGCGGCATCGATCCGGCCCTCGGCCTTGGCGTTGCGGGCGTCGATCAGCGCCGCAGGGCGCAGGAAACTGCCGACATGATCGGCATGGAAGGGGGGCTTGGTCGTCATGAGCGTGTCCTCGAGGGCTCCGTGCATCGTTTCACTCCTGATGCTTTCGTCACACATCAATATAAAGCATTCTTTATATATAGGAAGCTTTAAGTGAGAGTGATGGCCGTCATTCGGGTAATGCGCGAGATGGCGTACGCCGAGGTCTCCGTGGCACGCGGGAAATCGCGAGATTCGTGTGGAGTCGTCCGGATCAGCTGGAGTCAGTGCTCCCTGCTTTCGCAGGAGCATATGGCGGTTCCATTTTGAGCGGGGACGGAACTCTGAAACGCGTTCAGCGGATCGGCACGCGCGGTCGCAGGCTGGAGCGGCGTGGGCGCGTGAACAGTCTGCCATGCTCGGCCCACAGGACGAGCACGAGCCCCAGCAGTCCTGTCATGAAGAAGCCCTCGGCCAGCGGACCGGTGGTGCCGTCGAAGCGCTGCCCCGTCATGGCGCCGATCAGCGTCGCCAGCGCCATGCGGGCGAAGCTCTGGAAGCTGGCGGCCGAGCCGGCGATCTGCCCGAATGGTTCCATCGCGATCGACCCGAAGTTCGAGCCTGTGAAACCGACCATGCCCATGTTGAGCGCCACGAGCACAAGGAAGAGCAGCATCGGCTCGGGTTCGAGCCGGCTTGCAGCCAGTTGGCAGAGGCTGAGCAGCAGGAAGGCGACGAGCGCGCTGTGCGAGACGCGCCGCGCCCCGAAACGCTCGACGATCCGGCTGTTCGAGAAATTGGCGATCGCCATCGCCCCGGCGACGGACGCGAAGGCGAGTGGGAAAATGTCCCCGGCGTCGAACACGTCGAAGAAGATCTGCTGCGAGCTGTTGAGGAAACCGAACATGCCGCCCATCATGATGCCGGCGGCCAGCATGTAGCCGAGGCCCTGCCGGTCGCTCAGGCAGGTCCGCCAGTTGCGCGCGATGACCGGCAGCGAGATGGACTGGCGGTGGTCCGGATGCAGCGTTTCGGGCAGGCGCTTCCAGGCCCAGACGAACACGAGCATGGCCGCGGCCGCGAGAACATGGAAGATCTCGCGCCAGCTGGCGATGGCGAGCACGAGCTGGCCCACCGACGGCGCAAGCACCGGGACCAGCATGAAGATAATGAAGATGAGGCTCATCAGCCGCGCCATCCGGTCGCCGGAGAAGCGGTCGCGGATCACGGAGACGGCCAGCACGCCGAGCCCCGCGGCGAAAAAGCCGTGCACGGCGCGCGTGACCAGCAGGACCGGGTAGCTGGGCGCCACGGCGCTGACCAGCCCGCCCAGCGCGGCGAAGGCGATGCTGAGGAGCAGGATCGGCCGCCGTCCGAACCGGTCGGACAGGGGACCCGCCACCAGCGAGCCCACCGCATTGGCCAGCATATAGCTGGAGATCATATATTGCAGCGCATTGGGATCGGCGACATGCAGCGACGCGCCGATCGCCGGGAAGGCAGGCAGCATGGAATCGATCGCCAGCGCATTGAGCGCCATGATCGATGCCATCATCGCCACGAATTCGCGGTTGTGGATCGGAAAGGGTTTCGCCTCGGCGGACATGATGGATCGTCGGTCTGGTCGTTCGCTTGCTATGCAGTATCGTCGCCGCGCCCTATGCACGCGGCGACGTCGCTTGACCAGCCCTTGTGCACTGCAACAAGAGCGGGCCATGAGAAAGTTCCGATCGGGCCGATCGGTTTCCGGCCGGGGAAAAAGAATTGCGACGATGGGCCTCGCCGAACTGACGTCGCGGACCTCCGCCCGAACAGGCTAGGTCCCTATCCGCGCAGCAGGAACACCGCATGTTCCGCGAACAGATTGGCGTTGGTCGAGCCGGTCTCCCGGCCGCCATTGAGGAACCATTGCCCGTCGATCGCCCAGCCCCGCTCGCGCACCATCGCGCGGAAATCGTCGATCGTCACATGGTGGATGTTCGGCGTGTCGTACCACAGGTTCGGCAACAGCTTCGTCACCGGCATCCGTCCGCCGAACAGCAGGGAGACCCGCCCGCGCCAATGCGCGAAATTGGGGAAGGAGACGAACGCTTGCCGACCGATGCGCAGCAGTGTTTCGACCACGCGATCCGGTCGCCGCGTGGTCTGCAGCGTCTGGCTGAGGATGGCATAATCGAAGCTCGCGTCCGGATAATAGCCGAGATCGGTGTCGGCATCGCCCTGCACGACTGCCAGGCCCCGCCCGACCGCGGCCGCGACATTGGCGGGATCCAGCTCCAGCCCGCGCACGTCCGCCCCGGCCGAATCGCGCAGGGCCGCCATCAGCAGGCCGTCGCCGCACCCCACGTCGAGCACGCGCGCGCCGGGCTTCACATGCCGCGCGATGAGCGCCAGGTCGGGACGCAGCACCTCGTTCATGCCGTCCGCTCCAACAGCGCGGCGAAGGTCGGAGCGAGCCGTTCCATATAGCGCTCCGGCCGCGCCAGCGCCTCGAAGCCGAGCGCCGCATAGACGCCATGCGCGTCCGCCGTGGTGAGGCCGATGCGCCGCATCGCCCGATAGTCCGGCCGTTCGAGGAACCAGCGGACCATGCGACGGCCCACGCCCTGCCCTCGTGCCGACTCGTCGACCCAGACATCGGCCAGCCAGGCGAAGGTCGCATGATCGGTGATCATGCGCGCGAAGCCGATCTGCGCGCCGTCCTGATAGGCGCCCAGGCAGTGCGAGCCGGCAATGGCGCGCTCCACCAGCGAGCGCTCGATGCCGGGCGACCAGTAGCTGGAGGCGAGCCAGCCATGGATGCGCGCGACGTCCAGCCGTGCCTTGTCGTCCGACAGCTCGATCATTCGCCGGCCCGCAGGAAGCCGTCGATCACGCGGTTCATCTCCGGCGCATCGAGCAGGAAACTGTCATGGCCGAACGGGCTGGAAAGCTCGACGAAGCTCGCCTCGCGCCCCGCGGCGTGCAGGGCGTGGACGATGTTGCGGGATTCGCGCGTCGGGTAGAGCCAGTCCGTATCGAAGCTGATGATGCAGAAGCGCGCCCGCGTCGCACCGAAGGCGGTCGCCAGGCTGCCGCCATGATCCTCCGCCAGATCGAAATAGTCGGTGGCGCGCGTGATGTAGAGATAGGAGTTGGCATCGAACCGCTCGACGAAGCTGATCCCCTGATGGCGCAGATAGCTTTCCACCTGGAAATCGGCGTCGAAGCCGAAGGTCTTGGCATCCCGGCCCTGCAGCCGGCGGCCGAACTTCTCGGTGAGGCCCGCCTCGGAGAGATAGGTGATGTGCGCCGCCATCCGCGCCACGGCGAGTCCGGCGGAAGGCGGATCATTGTCGCCATAATAGTCGCCCCCGCGCCAGCGCGGATCGGCCATGATCGCCTGCCGCCCGACCTCGTGGAAGGCGATGTTCTGCGCGCTGTGCCGTGCTGTCGAGGCGATGACGATGGCGGCGCGCACCCGGTCCGGGAAGAGTGTCGGCCAGGCCAGCGCCTGCATGCCGCCCATCGATCCGCCGATGACGGCGGCGAGGCGCTCGACGCCGAGATGGTCGAGCAGCAGTGCCTGCGCCCGCACCATGTCGGCGATGGTGATGACCGGGAAGCGCATGGCGTAGGGCGCGCCGGTGGCGGGATCGATGCTGCCCGGGCCGGACGAGCCCAGGCAACTGCCCAATACATTGGCGCAGATGACGAAATGCCGCTCCGGGTCGATCGGCTTGCCGGGGCCGACCGCGCGTGTCCACCAGCCGGGCTTGCCGGTCACGGGGTGCTCGGATGCGACGAACTGGTCGCCGGTCAGCGCATGGCAGATGAGAATGGCGTTGCTGCCGTCCGCATTCGGCGCGCCATAGGTCTCATAGGCGATCTCGACCGGTGCCAGGCTCGCGCCGCTGTCCAGCTTGAGCGGACCGGGCAGTCGCACGTCACGGCGCAGGCCGAAGCGGGCGTCGGTCACGGGCGCGGCGAGGTCGCGATGCGCGGTCATGCGCGAGCGCTTGGGCCGATGCCGTCGCCTTGTCAATCGGCTGGGGCGATCGGCAAGGGGTGGGGCTATCGCGGTGAGCGGGCGCTCTTCTTGCAAACCGGCTTCGCTCGTCATCCGTTCGGCCCGAGCTTGTCGAAGGCCTGGCTTTCTTCCTTGAAAGCAGAGACGAGAAGAACGCCCTTCGACAAGCTCAGGGCGAACCAAACCCCAAGGAACCGAAAGCGACCGGCGGCAATCATCCTCTCGGGCCGTTGCGAGCGGACGGCCGCCTTCCTACATCTTCCACAGCAAGTCCGAATCCAAATTTCGCGGAGCTGAAGACGTTGAACGGAATGAAGACGGCCATGCTGCTGGCGGCGCTCACAGCGCTGTTCATGGCGCTTGGCTTCACGGTCGGCGGATCGGGCGGGGCGCTCATCGCCTTCATGGTCGCGGCTGGCATGAACCTGTTCACTTACTGGAACGCGGACAAGATCGTCCTGCGCATGCACAATGCGCGCGAGGTCGATGCCCGCACCGCGCCGGAGTTTCATGGCATTATCGAGGGGCTGGCGCGTCGCGCCGGCCTGCCGATGCCGCGCGTCTATATCGTCGAGGATCCAAGCCCGAACGCGTTCGCCACGGGGCGCAATCCGCAGAACGCCGCCGTGGCGGCGACGACCGGCCTGCTCGCCATGCTGAGCCGCGAGGAGGTCGCCGCGGTCATGGCGCATGAGCTCGGCCATGTGCGCAATCGCGACACGCTGGTCATGACCATGGTCGCGACCATCGCCGGAGCCATCTCGATGATCGCCAATTTCGCGCTGTTCTTCCGGGGCGGTAACGGCCATGGCGGCAATGCGCTGGCCGGCATCCTGGCTGTGCTTGTTGCGCCTTTCGCCGCGATGATCGTGCAGATGGCGATCAGCCGTACGCGCGAATATGGCGCGGACCGGGCCGGCGCCGAGATCAGCGGCGATCCGGGCGTCCTCGCTTCCGCCTTGGCCCGGATCGCGGGCGCGGCGCAGCGGATGCCGACGCAGGCGGCGGCGCACAATCCGGCGGCCGCGCAGCTTTACATCGTGCCGACCCATGTGTCCGAGCTGTTCTCGACCCATCCGGCGACCGAGAAGCGCATCGCGGCATTGCAGGCGATGGCGCCGCGTCAGGTCCACCGGGCGCGTTCCGCGCTTGATCCGCTCGGCCGGCGCTGACGCCGATGCTCCACGCGCCGGACGCGGCCGTCCTCGAGGCGCTGGCACGCAAGGCCATTGCCGCCATGCCGCCGTTGTTCCGCGCGCATCTCGACGGCGTCGCCATTCAGATCGAGGATTTCGCGGACGATGAGGTGCTGGCCGATCTCGGCATCGAGGATGCCTGGGAACTGTCCGGCCTCTATCAGGGCCGTTCGCTCACGGAGCAGAGCATCTGGTCCTCGGGCGAGCTGCCGTCGATCATTCGTCTCTACCGCCGCCCGCTGCTCGACGAATGGGTCGAGACCGGCGTGGCGCTGGAGGATCTGATCGCCCATGTCATCGTGCATGAGGTCGGCCATCATTTCGGCTTCTCGGACGATGACATGCACGCCATCGAGGATGAGCCGCCCGAGGGCTGAGAAGGATCGATTGCAGAGGCACGACTCCGCAGGGGTGCATCTTTCCTGGGCGCGGACCATTTCCCAACCCGCCTTTGCCAATCGCGCCGCGCGCGGCTAAGGCGCACGCCATGAGCACGGACAGCATCATCGACGCCGCCGCCCCCGTTCCCAAGGCATGGATCATGGCCATCGCCCCCTATGTGGCGGGCAAGGCCAAGACCGATGACGGCCGGCAGGTCCACAAGCTCTCGTCCAACGAGAATCCGTTCGGCACATCGCCTGCGGCCCGCGCGGCCTTCGCCGCGTCCGCCGATTGCCTGGAGCGCTATCCGGACAGCAATGCGACCGAGCTGCGCGAGGCGATCGCCGCCTATTATGACCTCGATCCCGCGCGGATCGTCACCGGCACCGGATCGGACGAGGTGCTGCACCTCGCCGCCGGCGCCTTCGCCGGGCCGGGCGACGAGATCATCTATGTGCGCTACGGCTTCTCCGTCTATCCGATCGCGACCCGGCGCGTGGGCGCCACGCCTGTCGTCGCGCCGGACAAGGATTATGCGACGGACGTCGACGCCATCCTCGCGTGCGTGACCGAGCGCACCCGCATCATATTCATCGCCAATCCCAACAATCCCACCGGCACTTATTCCACGCGTGCGGAGATCGCCCGGCTCCATGCCGGCCTGCCGCCGCACGTGCTGCTGGTGCTCGATCAGGCCTATACCGAATATCTCGATCCGGAAGACGATGATGGCGGGCTCGCCCTCGCCCGCACTGCGCCGAATGTACTGGTGACGCGCACCTTCTCCAAGATCTTCGGCCTCGCCGCCGCGCGCATCGGCTGGGGCTATGCGAGCGCGGACATCATCACCGCCATGTACCGCATCCGCGCGCCCTTCGCCTACAGCATCGGTTCGGCGCAGGCGGCGGTGGCGGCGCTCCAGGACCGCGATTTCGTCGAGCGGAGCTACCGGCATAATCGCGAATGGCGCGCCTGGTTCGAGGCGGAGATCGCCGCGCTTTCCAACAAGGGACTGCGCGCCGTCCCTTCCAAGGCGAATTTCAGCCTGGTCCTGTTCGAAGGCGAGGTGAGCGCTGAGACGGCCTATAAGGGCTTGATGGATGCGGGCTACATCGTACGCTGGCTGCCGGGCCAGCAGCTCGGCCATGGCCTGCGCATCACCATCGGCACGCCGGAGGAAATGACCGGTCTGGTCGCGGCGCTGCGCGGGATCGTCGGCGCCTGATGCTGCCCTTCGCGCGCGTTTCCATCATCGGCCTCGGCCTCATCGGCTCGTCGCTGGCGCGCGCCATCCGCGCGGCGATGCCGACTGTGCGGGTCATCGGCCATGATGCGAGCGTCGTGGTGCGTGAGACGGCCCGGCGCATCGATCTTTGCGACGACGTGACGGATACGCCCGGCGCGGCGGTGATCGACGCCGATTTGGTGGTGCTCTGCGTGCCGCCCGGCGCCATGGGTGCGGCAGCCGCCTCCATCGCCGACGATCTGCCGGCCGAGGCGATCCTTTCCGAGGTCGCCTCCTGTCAGGAAAGCGTTATCGCGGCGATCCGTGCGGTCCTGCCGAGCGCGCCCCTCGTCCCTGCCCATCCCGTGGCGGGCACAGAGAATAGTGGGCCGGAAGCGGGCTTCGCGACCCTGTTCAAGGGCCGCTGGTGCATCCTGACGCCGCCCGAGGGCACGGACCCGACCGCCATCGCGCGCGTCGAGGAACTGTGGAAGCGGATCGGCGCCAATGTCGAGATGATGGACCCGGCGCATCATGACCTGGTGCTCGCTGTTACCAGCCATCTGCCGCACATCATCGCCTACACGATCGTCGGCACCGCGAGCGACCTGGAGGATGTGACGCGCAGCGAGGTCATCAAATATTCCGCCGGCGGTTTCCGCGACTTCACCCGCATCGCGGCGTCCGACCCGACCATGTGGCGCGACGTGTTCCTCGCCAACAAGGAAGCGGTGCTCGAGATGCTCCAGCGCTTCACCGAGGACCTGACCCAGCTCCAGCGCGCGATCCGCTGGGGTGACGGCGACACGCTGTTCGACCATTTCACCAAGACCCGCGCCATCCGCCGCTCGATCATCGAGCAGGGGCAGGACGATGCGGCGCCAGACTTCGGGCGGCATCACGAATGAAAGTGCGTATCGCGACGGCGCGATCACGAACCGTCATGGCGGACCACGCCGTGCCACCCCCGTTCAGCGCCGTTTGACCGGTCCGCGCTTGCTGCTCGTGTGCCGGATATTGGGCGGGCGGCCCTGCCGCTTGATCGGGCGTGCGGCGCCGGGGCGGCGGCGATCCCGTGGCATGGCGAGATGGCTTGCCCCTTCGGGCAGCTCGAAGCGGAGCGCACCGCTGATCGGATCGGCCTCGACGATGCGCAGGTCGATGCGGTCGCCCAGCGCATAGCGATCGCCGGTCTGCTCGCCTTCCAGCGCCTGATGTACTTCGTCATGGAAGAAGCGTTCGGCGCCGAGCGTCGAGACGGGGACGAGGCCATCGCCGCCCAGCTCCTCGACCGTGGCGAAGAAGCCGAAGCTCTGCACGCCGGTGATGCGGCAGGCCATGATCTCGCCGACATGAGCGGAGAGATAGGCCGCGACATAGCGGTCGATCGTCTCGCGCTCGGCCTCCATGGCGCGGCGCTCATATTGGCTGATCCGCTCGCCGATGGGCGCCAGATCGGCGATGTCCTCGGCGGACAGGCGGGTATCCCGGGGGATCGCCTTGTCCCTTGGCGCGGGCAGCTCGAGCCCATAGGCGCCGACGAGCGATCTATGGACGAGCAGGTCGGCATAGCGGCGGATCGGCGAGGTGAAATGCGCATAGCTGCCCAGCGCGAGGCCGAAATGCCCCAGATTGCGCGGGCCATAATAGGCCTGGGTCTGGCTGCGCAGGATCTGCTCCATGATCTGCGGCCGCGCGGCGGCATCGTCGGGTACGCGCTCGATGATCCGGTTGAACGTCTTGGTGGTGATGACCTGGCCGAGCGACAGGGGGATCTCGAACGTGTCGAGATAGTCCTTGAGCGCGGCCAGCTTCTCGCGGGTCGGCGGCTCGTGGATGCGGTACATGACCGGCGCCTTCCTCGTTTCCAGCGCCTTGGCGGCGGCGACATTGGCGGCGATCATATAATCCTCGATGAGGCGATGGGCATCGAGCCGCTCGCGGATCGCGATGCTGGTGATGCGGCCGTCCGCGTCCAGCACGACACGCCGTTCGGGCAGGTCGAGCTCCAGCGGCGCGCGAGCCTCCCGCGCCTTTTCCAGCAGCCGCCAGCAGGCCCACAGCGGCTTTAGGGCAACCAAGTCCACGCCGTTCGGCCTGAGCCTGTCGAAGGCCTGTCCTTCTTCCTGCAGGCCGTTCGAGGAAAAGGACGGCCCGTCGACAGGCTCAGGCCGAACGGGGTTTTTCCCTTCCACTGCGTCCATGGCCGCCTGCGCCTGCTCATAGGGGATATTGGCGGCGACGCGGATGATGGCGCGGGTGAAGCGCCAGGCCGTCACCTTGCCGTGCCGGTCGACGGTCAGGTGGCAGGCCATGGCCGCGCGATCCTCGCCGGCGCGCAGCGAGCACATGTCGGACGAGAGAGCGTGCGGCAACATCGGCACGACGCGATCCGGGAAATAGACGCTGTTGCCGCGCCGCCGCGCCGAGCGGTCCAGCGCCGAGCCGGGGCGCACATAGTAGCTCACATCGGCAATGGCGACGATCGCCTTGAAGCCGCCTTCATTGGCCGGGTCCTCATCCGGTGCGGCCCAGACGGCATCGTCGAAGTCGCGCGCATCGACCGGATCGATGGCGACGATGGGCAGGTGCCGCAGATCCTCGCGATCCTTGGGATGGAGCGGCAGATCATGCACCTTGGCTGCCTCGGCCTCCGCCTCCTCCGGGAATTCGTGCGGAATGCCATATTTGTGGATGGCGATGAGGCTGAAGCTGCGCGGCTGGAAGGGATCGCCGAGCACGTCGGTCACGCGCGCGGTGATGCGCGGTGGGCGACCGCTCGCCTCGGCAAGGACGAGGTCGCCGGGCGCCGCATCGCCCATGTCGCTGATCGGCGTCTCCTTGCGGATGCGCTTGTCGACCGGACGCAGGACGGGCTTGCCGCGTTCGTCCTTGGCTACAACGCCCAGCATCTGCTCGGCCGCCCCGGCGAGCTTCTTCATCGGATGCGCGACCCAGCCGTGGCCGGTCTGCTCGGTGCGCGCGAGGATGCGGTCGCCCACGCCCAGCGCGCCGCGCTTGCCGCGCTCGATGACGCGCAGCCTGGGAATGGGATGGCCCTCCGCTTCCCAGCGCTCCGGCACGGCGATCACCTGCGCGCCTTCGGTGTCGATCACGCGCAGCACCGTGACCTTGGGAACGCCGCCCATCTGGTGGAAGGCGCGGGCCGGGCCGATGTCGATCAGCCCTTCATCGGCCATGTCCTTGAGCAGGGACTTGAGCGCGATCTTCTCATTGCCCTTGAGGCCGAAGGCGCGCGCGATTTCCCGTTTTCCGGCTGGCTGGTCGGACGTGGCGATGAAATCCAGCACCTGCTGGCGGGTCGGGAGACCGGCCGGCTTCACGCGGGCGGGCTTTTGGGAAGAGGCCATGGGTCAAGGATATAGGGCGCGGAAGCGAGGAGGGGAAATGGAATGCGGAAGGGGCCGGCATGATGAGCAGGGTTATGAAAGTCAGAGCTCGAAGGGACGGACGATCCGTGGATCCTGGCCGGCTTGCGACCCCGCTTCCTGCTATTCCACTTTCCTGCGGGGCGAATGGTGCTTGGTGGCTATTGGCCGGCGCATCGGGCTCAGTTCCCACGCTTGGCGGAAAATGCGAAGCTCACCGTCACGGTGTCCGCGATCACGTCCGTCGCCGCCCACTCGCCGGTGCCGACGCCGAACGCGGTGCGCTGCAGCGTCGCCGTGCCTTCGGTGCGGGCTTCGTCGCCGTCGATGTCGAGCGTGAAGTCCAGCGTGACCGGGCGGCTCTCGCCATGCAGGGTCAGCGAACCGTCCGCTCGATAGCGATTACCGCCGCGATGCACGATCGAGCGTGAGCGGAAGCGCGCACGAGGGTGTGCCGCGACGTCGAAGAAGCTGTCGCTGGTCAGCATGCTGTCGCGCTGGCTATCCGCGCTGTCGACCGAGGCGAGATCAACGTCCACGCTGATCCGCGAACCGGCCAGATCATCCGGGCTGAACAGGATGTCCGCGTCCCAGCGCTTGAAGCTGCCTTCGACGGGCGATCCCGAATAGTCGGCGCGGAACCCGAGACGCCCGCCTGTCGCGACGTGCCAGGGCACGGCCGCCTTGGCATCGTCCTTCGCATCCGGTTCGGCGACCGCCTGGTTGGTGACGGGCGCCGCGGCATTGACGGGCGCCGCTGCGTTGACCGCCTCCACGACATTGGCGGCCGCGAGGGCGTTGTCGGGCACAGCCGCCGGCGCCGCCGCGACGGGTTCCGCCGCCGGGCCCTGCGGGAAGGGCCAGAGCTTGGCGGCGGCCAGCGCGGCGACCATGCCGAGCAGCGCGACCGTCAATGCGCCGGTCACTGCGCCTCGCCGCGTCAGGGCGCGCGGCAGCATCCGTGCGACCAGATCCTCGCGCCGGATGTGATGATAGAGCGCGCCGGCAATGTGCAGCACGACCAGGCCGAAGAGCAGCCAGCCGATCAGCGCATGGATATTTTCGGCGGGCCGGTGCCAGGCGCGGCCGAGCGGCAGATCGGGCCAGGGCACGATGCCGAACAGCATGGTCTGCAAGCGGATACGCGCGGTCGAGACGATGATCCAGCCGGTGATCGGCCCGGCGATCATCACCACATAGAGCAGCCAATGGACCAGGCTCGCCAGCCGCATGAGCAGGGGATGACCCGTCAGCGGCGGAGGGCGCCGCACGAAAAGACGAATGGCGAGCCGCGCAAGGCTCAACAGCAGGATCAGGATGCCGATCGACTTGTGCAGCTGGAAAGCGGCGAACTGCGCCACGCCTGGCGCGAATGATTCGAGCCGCCAGCCGAGCGAGAGCTGAAAGAGCAGCAGCACCGCCAGCGTCCAGTGGAGCAGGATGGCGGCGGTCGAATAGCGGCGTGTCGGCGCGGAAAAGTTGCTCATGGGGCGACCCGGCTCCCTTGTTGCAGCTGTGCGGCAAGCGCCGCTGCTTCGAGGTGCCAGCGGCGCGGGCCCTTGGCAAGCGCCATTGCCGGACCAATCGAGGGCGGCGGGACATCTGGCCGGACCGAAACGCCGCATCCGGCCCATCCTTCCTCGCGCGCCTTCGGCGTCGGTCGCCTCAAAAGGACAGATCGAGCGTTGCGCGCATCGATCGGCCGAATTCAGGGCGGGCGAGGAAATATTGTCCGTCCATGCCGCCCGTGTCGAACGATCCGGTTCGGGGATTGCCCTCGGTCAGGCCGAGACTGTTGGTGAGGTTGGCGACATGGAGCGCCAGCGCCAGATGATCGGCGAGCTTCGCGTTCAGATGGAGATTGACCAGCGAGAAGGGCGGCAGGCGCTGTGTGTTCGCGATGTCGGCGAACCGGCTGGAATAGTGAACGAACTCCGCCGCCAGGCGCAGCTTCCCGGCGAACAGGTTGACACTCGGCGTGGCCCGGATCGCAAGCTTGGGAACGCGGATAAGCTGGTTGCTGGTGAAGTCGTGCAGGACGGGCTGGCTATCGACCAGCTCGGTATAGCGGAAATTGCGATATTGCGGGTCCTGCAGCGTGGCCTGGACGTCGAGTTGCAGGGGGCCGGGCAGTTCCGCATGTCCGGCAAGCTCCAGCCCGATGGCGGATGTGTCGGCGATCGAGGTCCGGTCGACATAGCTGTAGGATTCGGGATCGAAGCGATGGTCCGTGAACGGCAAGCGGGCGAAATGCGTCCTGAAGGCCACCGCGGACAGGTTCCAGTCGCGATGCTGCAGGATGAGGCCGGCCTCGGCCATGGTGATCGGGACGATGGCCTCGTCGGTCCGGTTCGGGTCGGTGTTGAACTCGGTCGCGCTCGGCAGGCGGGCGATCCGGGTGAAGCGCAGGAACAGCCCGGTGCTCGCCGCGGGACGGAAATTGACGCCGGCCGTCCAGCTGAAGCCGGAGAAATGCCGGTCGATCGGTTCGCTGGTGCCATTGCCGGTCAGCACGGCATTGTCGGCCAGCGTGGCCGGATCGCCGAGATCGACCGGGGTCGAGCCGCCGACGCTGCCGCCGATCCGCACCCGTTCCCACCGGCCGCCCAGATCGATGCGCCAATCCGGCGCCACTTTCCATTCATCGGCCAGATAGAGCGCGACATTCGAGGATCGCAGCGTGACCGCGTCGAACAGCGAGCCATAGCGGGTGAAGCCATTGTCGGTCAGCGCGCCGACCGGCTGGCCCGCTGGATCGACCGCCACGATGTCGAGCCGCCGGGCCTGGCCGCGCACGTCGAGCAGCACAGTACCCATCTCGCGGTCATAGCCCATGCTGCTGTCGGCATAGGTGAAGCCCAGCGCAACGTCATGATGACCCCACCTGTCGAGGCTGCTGGTCAGCCGCGCATCGGCGATGAGTTCGTCCATCGGCAACCGGACCGTGAGCAGGTTGGCGCCGACGACCAGGCCATTGCCGTTGCTGTCCGGCAGGAATGCCGCGCCGGTGTCGGCGTAGCGGATCCGCGCCGCGACGGCGTCGGGAAAAGCGGCGGCGAGTTGCGGCCAGACACTGGCGACATAGTCGCCACCGGTCGTCGGCCGGCCGATCGGGAACAGGCCGTTGCGCAACGTGCTGCCGGTGCGCAGCCGCGTCCTGACGTCCAGCGCGCTGCGGCTGCCCAGCGCGAGCCGGCCGATGAGCGTGTAGGTAGTGACGCGGCTGTGCGTGCCTTGCGACAGATCGAAATCATGCGGGCCGGACGGCGTCTTGAAGGCCACATGCACATTGTCCGGCCCCGCCAGCGTATCGCGCAGGGGGTCGAAGCCGGTTATGCCCCGGACATGACCCGCATCGTCGACCTGCAAGGGAACCGGCAGGTAGAGGATGACGCGATCGTCGAGCCGCTTGACGTTGAACGACAGGCGGAGCTTGCCGTCGTCATAGGCGATGCCCGCGCGGACCTGGCCGCCCCGATCGGCGGGATAGCCGGGATCGCGCAGGCCGTCGTCCGATCGGTAGAAGCCGCCGATCGAGATGCCCAGATGCGGCGCGACCTGCGCGCCGGCGAAGCCTTCGATCCGCCGATAGCCGGAGCTGCCGAGCGTGGTCGAAAGCCTGAAGCCCGGATCGCGCAGGCCATTGCGGGTGAGAAAATCGATGCTGCCGCCGGGCGCGTTGGGGGCGAATATCGCCGAGGGGCCGCCGCGCACGGCCTCCACACGATCGACGGTCGGATCGACCCGGAAGATCTGATCGGTGTTCAGATAGCCCAGGCCTCCATCATATTGGACCGGCAGGCCGTCCTCGAGCAGCGCCACCGAGGAATAGCCGTCGGTCGGAATGCCCCTGGAGCGGACATTGTTGCTGGCCTCGCCGCCCGTCGCCTCGACCCAGAAGCCGGGAATCTGCTTGAACAGATCGGCCGTGGAGAGGGCGCCGCTGCGGGCGAGCGCATCGGCGTCCAGCTGAGTGACCGCGTAGCTCAGCTCCATGCTGTCGAGCGGTGCCTCGACGGCGCGACCGGTCACGATGATGTCGGGCGCGTCGGGCGGGGAGGGCATGGGAACGGGCGCGGGCCTTGGCGGCACCGGCCGTGCCGTCGCCCGGGCGGGTGGTGCGACCGGCGGCGCCGCGCGCAGGATGACCACATCGTCGGTGAAGCGCGCCACTTCCAGCCCGCTGCGGCGCAGCAGCCGGTCGAGCGCCACGCGCGGAGGCATGTCGCCGCGCAATCGCGGGCTGCGCCGTGTGGAGGCGATCCCATAGGGATAGAGGATCTGCACGCCGGATTGACGCGCATATTGGTCGAGTGCGCGTGCCAGGTCCTGCGCGGGGATATCGAAGCGGACCGGCCGCTCCGTGCGAGCCTCGGCAGGCGCGGCGAAGACAGGCGCCGCACCGAGCAGAAGGCCGCTCGCCAGGCTCAGGAGTCGCTTGGAGGACGGCCTGTCCGATCGCCGAAGAATGTGGCGAAGCCCACGACTCGCATGCATGAGTCCGCCATGACGCGGACGCGCGACAGCCATATGTCAAACAGGTCGGCGGCCGGGTTCGCACGCTGCACCTGTCTGGAGCCTATCTGCCCTGGCAGGACCCTCTGGGCCCGTTCGATCCGGCCGCGACGGCCTCTATGCGCGATTGCGGAACAGCAGGATGCGATTGCCCTGCCGGCGATGGCCGATGCCGAACCCTTCCTGCAAGGCCAGCAGGAACGCCTCGGGCTCCTCGATCTGGAATACGCCGCCGAGCCGCGTCGCTGCGAGATCGGCGGTCTGGAGCACGATCTTGTCAGGCAGGTAGCGGTTGAATTCGACGACCGCCTGATCGAGCGGCATGCCGTTGAAGACGATCTCGCCATGTTGCCAGGCCGTAACGGCTTCCATCGCGTCGGGCGACATGGGCGTGATCTGTGCGCTCCCGTCGCGCACCGTCAGCAGATTGCCGGCGTGAAGCGTTTGGGCGAGCGTGCCGCGATAGGCTGTGGCGGCCCTGCCGGCCAGAACCAGCAGCTGGCCGATGGACGGATCGAGCCGGATGTTGAAGCGGCCCGCGCTGAGACGCGCATCGATCGGGTCGCTATATATGCGAAACGGCGTCTCCCCCTCCTTGACGAGCAAGGTCGCTTCGCCGCGCTCGACCCAGAAATCGCGTCCCTCGTCGAAGCGCCAGGCGACGCGCGTGTCCGTGTTGAGCATGGCGGAACTGCCATCCGGCAGGCGGATGCGCTGGCGCTTGCCGATGTCCGTCGACGCGATCGCTCGGCGCGGCCAAGCCAGATAGGCGCCGACCCCGCCGAGACCGAGCAATGCGGCGGCCGCGCCGCCTGCCATGGCCCGGCGCGATACCGCCTTTCGCATGAGCGGTTCCATGGGCAGCTCCGGCTCCGGGGCGCTCTGCGGGCTTGTGTCAACGGATTGGTCGAGGTCGATGGAAAGGCGCGGATCGGCGGTGCGCCGCCATGTCGCGGCAACCTGGGCGAAAGCGGCGGCATGCCGGGGGTCCGCATTGCGCCAGGTCTCGAAGGCCTGACTGTCGGCAGTGCCGCAATCGAGCGAAACCAGCCATTGGATAGCCTGTTCGCTTAGATCGTCTCCTGCCTTTCCCTGCTCCCCCATGTAATTGCTTGCTCCGCCTTCGCCTGTATGTCCAGCCGGTCCAGTCGTTGTACCAACAGGCGAAGCGCCTTGGTCAGATGGGTCTCCACCGTAGAGACGGAGATATTCATTCTTTCCGCTACCTGAGCCGGAGGCAAGCCCTCAATTCGACGAAGATACAGGGCTTCGCGCATGCGCGGCGGCATGTCCTGCATCACCTTGACCACATGATTCAGTTCCGAGCGGTCCATCGCCACGACATCCGGCGTCGGGTCCTGGTCCGCGACTTCCAGCGTGTGGAGCAGGGCGCTCCGGTCCAGTCGCACCACATCGGCGCGGCGAAACCGTTCGATCGCCAGGTTGCGGATGATCCGCAGCGTGAAGGCGTGCGGATTGGCGACCGACGCCCAGTCGGCGAGCGCGAACAGCCGCGCATAGGCTTCCTGGACGAGTTCCTCCGCTTCCTGATGCTGTCTGACGAGCCGGATCGCGTAGCGGCGGTGCGCCTCATGGAAGACGAAGACATGATCGGCGAACCAGATGTCGATATCGCGCAACCAGGTCATCTCGCCGCTCCATCGGGAAAGGGGAAGTCGAGGGCCGGCCTAGTGCGCTGTTGTTACGGATGGTTGACAGCGTTGCTTGGTGAGGCAGCACGGCTTCCGTCGCGAAGTCCCCGGACCGTGCGTTGCCTGGCCGAAAATTTTTTCCAGATGCGATAGCGGGATCGGGAGTCCCGGGCGTCTTCGCGACGAAAGCTCAACCCATGGCCATCGCCGTGTCCGGACATGCACCCATGTCCGGCAGCGGGACCTGTCGTGCCCTTGGGAGAGCTTCCGGAAAGCACGAAAAAGGGGACCCGCCATGAAATCCTTGCTGATCACTTCATCGTTCCTTGCCATGCTGAGCGCCGGAGCCGCTCCCGCCTGGGCCCAGGCGCCGGATGCCGCCGATGCCGGGGCCGCGCAGGACAGCGGCTTTGAGGAGATCATCGTCACCGGCCGCGCCGGCACCGAGGATCGCATCAAGGCCGAGACCAGCTATTCGATCACGAACATCGGCGAGGAGACGCTGCGGCTGCAAGCGCCGACCAGCGTGACCGAGGCGCTCAAGTCCGTCCCCGGCTTCTGGGTCGAGGCGTCGGGCGGCGAGGCGAGCGGCAATGTCCGCGCGCGCGGCGTGCCGGTCGACGGCTTCGGTTCGGTGCAGCTGCTCGAGGACGGCATTCCCGTCCAGCACGACCCGGCGCTCGGCTATCTGAATGGCGATCAGGTATTCCGCCTCGACGAGACGATCGAGCGCATCGAGGTGGTGCGCGGCGGTCCGGCCTCGCTCTTCTATTCCAACGCCCCCGCCGGCGCGATCAACTTCATCCCCCGCAAGGTGGGCGATGTGGCCGAGGGCCTGGTCAAGATGACGCTCGGCGCCGACAGCCTCTATCGCGCCGACTTCTGGGTCGGTGCGCCGGTGGGCGAGTGGAAGATCGCGCTGGGCGGCTTCTACCGTTCGGAAGGTGGCGTGCGTGATCCCGGCTTCACCGCCAATCGCGGCGGCCAGATTCGCGCCACCATCTCGCGCGAATGGCAGAATGCCCGGTTCAGCTTCGACGTGAAGCGGGTGGACGACATCGTCGCTTTCTATCTCGGCATTCCGATGCGCACCTATGAGGATGGCAAGATCCGCGCTGTCCCCGGCTTCGACGGCCATGAAGGCACCGTCGCTGGCCAGGAGACCGAGCTGGTCAAGATGATCCAGGGCGATGGCAGCATCTATGATTTCGACAACAGCGTCGGCACACAGGTGAAGCGCACACAGCTCACCAGCAATTTCGAGATCGAGCCGGTCGATGGCTGGAAGATCAGCAACACCATGCGCTACAATGACACTCGGACCCAGCGCAACGGCGTCTATCCCAATGCCTTGCAGAGCGCATCCAGCCTGCTGACCCAGAATGCCGGCCTGCTGGATCAGGCGCCCGGCGCCACCGCGCTGCAGTTCCGCTACGTCACGACGCCGGACCAGATCTACGACACGGCCAACCAGAACGGCAACGGCCTCGTCATCGTCGGCGGCCTGCGCGGCCTCACCCTGCCGGTCAAGGAGTTCATGAGCGACACGCGCGTCGCGCACCGTTTCGAGATGGGCTCGACCACGCACGACATCACCTTCGGCTATTATTTCGCCTATATCGACGAGGATTTCAGCCGCTATTCCTCGACGGCGCTGCTCGACGTGCAGAACAATGCGCGTCTGTTGAACCTCGTCGCGGTCGATGATGCCGGCAACATCATCCGCACCTTCACCGACAACGGCATCTACAAATATGGCTATGAGTGGGAGGATGCGCATGGCGAGCAGACCACCCATGCCCTCTATCTCTCGGACGAATGGCAGATCACGCCCGAGTTGCGCATCGATAGCGGCGTACGCTGGGAGACGATGCGGGCGCGCGGCTCGGTGGGCCTCAAGAAGACGGTCGACCTCGGCACGCCGGCGACCTCGTCGATCATCACCGGCAGCGGCGTCTATGCCAATTATGACGACAACTTCGATCATGCCACGGTGACGGCCGGCATCAACTATCAGTTCAGCCGCTCGTCCGGCGTGTTCGCCCGCTACACCTATGCCAACCGCCTGCCGAGCCTGGGCAACTACATCACCAACCCGACCGCGACGCCGATCACCCAGACCATGCATCTGGGCGAGATCGGGTTCAAATATTCCAGCCCGCTCATCTCCCTCTACGCGACCGGCTTCTGGACGAAATATAATGACGTGTCCTTCACCAATTATCGCTTTGATCTGAACACCGGCGCGTCCGTGACCGAAGCGCTCTTCGCGAACACGCAGACCTTCGGCCTCGAGCTGGAAGGCACGGTGCGGCCGACGCCCTGGTTCGACCTCTCCGCGACGGCGACACTGCAGGACCCGCGCTACAAGGGCCTGACCTATACCGACGCCGCAGGCAAGCTGAACGACTATGACGGCAATCGCCTCATCCGCGTGCCCACCGTCAGCCTGCGCATCGTGCCGGGTGTCAATCTGTTCGATGGCCGCCTGCGCCTGCAGGCCTCCTATGAATATGAAGGGCCGCGCTTCGTCGACACGGCGAACTCGGTGCGCCTGCCGGGCTATGCGACGATCAATCTCAGCGCCCGTGCCGAGATCAGCGACAATCTCTCGCTCTATGGCTATGTCGACAATCTCAACAACTCGCTCGGCCTCACCGAGGGCAATCCCCGCGCCGGCGAGTTGCAGAGCGGCGATGCCGGGGCGAACACCTTCATCGCGCGCCCACTGATCGGCCGGAATTTCCGCGCCGCCCTCATGTATCGGTTCTGACCATGCGCAAGGGGATCGCATCGGCCGCCGCCGCGCTCATCCTGGCGCTGCTCGCGCCTGCCGGACTGCCGGCCCAGCCGGCAGCGCCCGCGTCCGCGCCGGCTGAAGCGGTCCCCTTCCAGACTCTCACCGGCACGCTCACTCGCGACGACTATGAACAGTATCGGGAGGTGCCCTTCGATCTCCCCGAAGGCGTCACCCGACTCACCATCCGCTTCAGCTATGGCGGCAAGGAGCAGCGCTCCGTCATCGATCTTGGCCTGGCCGATCCGCAGCGCTTCCGGGGCTGGAGCGGCGGCGCGCGCGATCATATGACGCTGAGCGTCGAGGACGCGACGCCGGGCTATCTGCCGGGACCGCTCCCGGCCGGACGCTGGCGCCTGATCCTCGGCGCGCCCAATATCCGCGAGGGCGCACAGGCGCCGTTCGAGGCGCGCATCTTCATCGAGCGGCAGCCGGCCATCACATCCTTCGCCGACGCGCCGATCAATCCCGCGCCCGGCTGGTATCGCGGCGACCTGCACATGCACAGCGGCAATAGCGACGGCAAATGCCGCTCCCAGAAGGGTGAGACGGTGCCTTGCCCGGTCTATCGCACGGTCGAGGCGGCCGCCGCGCGCGGGCTCGATTTCATCGCGCTCTCCGATCACAACACCACCGCGCATTATGCCGCGCTGCGCGAGTTGCAGGGCGCGTTCGACAAGCTGCTGCTGTTGCCGGGACGGGAAGTGACGACCTTCTATGGCCATGCCAATGTGTTCGGCCCCACCGATTTCCTCGATTTCCGGATGACGGCGCCCAGCTATGCGCAGGCCTCGACCTGGATGGACGCGGTGCAGCGCGAGGGCGGGATCGTCTCGATCAACCATGCCGGCGCGCCGACCGGCGAGATCTGCATGGGCTGCGGCTGGCGCGTCGATGATCTGCCGGCGGGCGCCGTGCAGGCCATCGAGGTGGTGAACGGCGGGACCATGGCGACGACGGGCATGCCGGAGGGCCCACTGCAAGGCTTCGCCTTCTGGCAGAAGCTGCTCGATGCCGGGCAGCATGTGACGGGGATCGGCGGCAGCGACAATCACAATGCCGACACGCCTTCCGCGGTGCTGGGCGCGATAGGCGTGCCGACGACAGTGGTCTATATGCGTGATCTCTCCGTTCAGGGCTTTCTGGACGGCATCCGATCGGGCCGGGTGTTCATCGATGTCTATGGAACGAAGGATCGCTTCCTCGACCTCGGCGCCACCAGTGGCGATCGGAAGGCCGATATGGGCGTCACGCTGCGGGTCGGACGCGGCGAGACCGTGCATTTCACCGCGCAGGTGAAAGGGGCCGCGGGTGGCGCGGTTCAGCTCGTCATCGACGGCAAGGCCGATGCCCGTTACCGCCGGAATATCGTGGCGGATGGCGCCCTGGCCCTGCCGGATTGGACGAACGACGCAAAGGCACATTGGGTCCGGGCCGATGTGCGTGACGGCAATGACCGTCTCATCCTTATCAGCAACCCGATCTATATCGAGCCCGTCAGATGAGTCCCGCTCGCTGTCGGCCTGAGGCCGCCATCCTGTGCGTCCTGCCTGGCCTTCTCCTCGCCGTGTCCGGGGCCTTGGCGCAAGACAAGCCGGCGGACGCGGCCGGCGGCCGGTGCGATCTGGCGGCCGCTCAGCCACCGGCCGGTGATCCCGGCTGCGCCCGGCGTTGGTTCGACCGCAATCTGCGGATCAATGACCTGCTCGTGGTCGGCAGTCACAACAGCTACAAGCAGCGCATTCCGGCCAAGGAAATGGCGCTGATCGCCAGCCGCGATACGGAAGGCGCCAAGGGACTGGATTATGCTCACCCCTCCCTGTCCGAGGAACTGGACGCCGGCGCGCGCCAGCTCGAGCTCGATATCTCCTATGATCCGCAGGGTGGCCTCTACCTCTCGCCGCTCGTGCCGCGCGCTGTCGGCGACGATCTGGGCGAAGCCTGGCGGGCGGCCATGGCGAAGCCCGGCTTCAAGGTTTTCCACATCGCCGATGTCGACGTGCGGTCGAGCTGCTTCACCTTCCGTGCCTGCCTGGCCGAGATACGCACCTGGTCGGATGCCCATCCCGACCATGTCCCGATCACGATCCTCATCAATGCCAAGGATGGCGCGGGCCTGCCGGAGGGCGTTTCGCCGCTGCCATTCGACGCGCCGGCCTTCGATGCGCTCGATGCCGAGATACGCGCGGAGCTGACGGGCAAGCTCATCACACCGGACATGGTCCAGGGTCGCTACCCCACGCTGCGGGACGCCGTGCTGCACGACAATTGGCCGACGCTGGGCGAGGCGCGCGGGCATGTCCTGATCGCGCTCGATGAAGCGCCGGAGAAGGTCGCGCTCTATCGCGGCGCGCGCCGCTCGCTGGAAGGGCGCGCCATGTTCGTCAACACGCCCGACGAGGCGTCGCCGATCGCGGCCTATTTCACGCTCAACGAGCCTGTCGCGCAGGCGGCCCGGATCAGGCGCGCGGTCGCGCAGGGCTTCCTGGTCCGCACGCGCGCCGACGCGGATACGCGCGAAGCCCGCGTCAATGACGTCAGCCCGCGCGACACCGCGCTGAGCAGTGGCGCGCAGATGGTCTCCACCGACTATCTCTGGCCGGATGCCCGCTTTCCCGGCGGCTATCGCGTGAATCTTCCCGGCGCGGCGGCACTCTGCAATCCCGTCCGCATGGGCGAGCGGTGCAAAGATGTGCCCGTGGAGAGCCAGGCGCCGCTCCCTCCGCTGCCGGAGAGCCTGCGCCCCTGAGGCGCTTCGGCAACGCTTGCAAAAGTCAGCTTTTCAAGTTCCGCTCACCCCTGAGCGGAGGAGAGGCAAAGTCAGTTTTTCAACAGTCCCCCATCGGGAGACGGAAGGGACTCGCCCGGCAATGCCGCTTGGGAAAGGGGAGGGCTTGAGAGATTTGCATCGTTCATGCTCGCCTCGAAGCTGTCGGCATTCCAGGAGATGCCGCTGCTGGCGGCGCCATGATTGGCGATGGTCATCATCTGCTCATCCGTGGCGGCGGTGAGCACGTCCGGCAGCCGATCGCCGATCGCGTTGAAGCCGGCCTCGGCATAGCTGCCGCGTAGCGAAGCGAGCACCTCGCCGACCGCGGTCGCCTCGGCAACCCGCATCTCCGCCGCGCCATGGCCCAGGCCATGGCCGGACCGGGCGGCGTCATCGAGCTGCGGCTTCATCGCCGCGATATAGTCGATCCTGGTCTGCGGTGCGGCATGGGTGGCTATGGCCTGGCCGATCTCCGTCACCGGATCGAAGCCGCCAGTGTCGGCACGGGCGAAAGCGTTGCCGAGCGCGGCGAGGCTCTGGCCGTCCAGCTTGCCCGCCATGTCGGCGAAGAAGGCAAGGCGCTCATCGCTGGAGAGACCGCCATGGCCGAACTCGTCGCCGCCCATCACCGCATGGGCGATGCGGTCGAGCTGGCCGCTCTGGTCCAGCCGGTCGATCAGCGGGTCCGCGGGCAGCGCGCCAGACATGTTCATCATGTCATGCGGCGCGGCGCTGGCGGCGTCAGACTTCCCGGACATGTCGAGCTTCCGGTCGATCGTGTTGACGGCATCGCCCACGGGATCGGACATGGCGACTCTCCTGCGTGCCCCACCGATCCTTGTCCCCGATCGCGCCGGGGAGAGCGCTCCGCATTCCGATTAGCAGACCTAATCGATTCGATTAGGGAGCATGGCGCGCAAACGCGAAAAAACGGCGATTATGCCGTGCCTGCTGACCTGCGATCCGGTTCATACCGGAGAGGTTGTGGAAGTTGTGCCCTACACAGTCGAAAAGGGCGGTCTCGACAGCCATTTCGACACGCTCGGCGGCGGTGCGGTGGACGCACCCCACTCCGTTCGCCCTGAGCGAAGTCGAAGGGCTTGGCCGAGCCGCAGGCGAAGCCCACTTCGCTTCCCTCAGTCGCGCCCTTCGACTTCGCTCAGGGCGAACGGGGACCGGCGCGTCCGCTCTCCACCGCCAAGCGGTCATCGGATGCGAGCGGGGATCATCTTGCGCGCCGCGGCGCAGGCTCAACGCGGCCGCAACTCCTCCACCTTCTGTCGCAGATTGGCTGGCGTCACTGCCCAGCGGTCCGGATTGTCATATTCGAAGTCGACCTTCAATTTCGGTCCCGGCCGCTGGATCTGGATGAGGCAGGTCTTCCAGACCTCCTTGCCTTCGATGCGCATCGCCTGGGAAAGCTCAATCGCCTTCTCGATCGTGGCGTCGAGATCGGGCATGCCGGCCGTCCAGCTTCCGTCCGGACGGTAGATGTAACCGAACAGCCGCTCGCGCGGGGCGACCTGGACGACCACGGCGATCCCCTGCCAGTCCCGCTCCTGTCCGTTATAGCGGGGATCGGCAATGATCTGCTGGCCCAGCTCGGTGAGCGTCCGGTCGGCGACCGCCTGGTCGAATCCCATGTCAGGCCCCTTTAGTGATTGAGCGCCGCCTGAATATCAGCCCGGGGCACGCGGTCAAAGACCTGACCGGCTTCGTTCTTGAACCGCTCACCGCCCTGGTAGATCAGATTGCCGCCCTGGTCATAGACGTCATAGCTGACATTGATCCGGTCGGGCCGCGCGCCTTGATAGTCCTTGAGATCGACCTTGACCCGGACCTCGCCGCCGGCGCTGATCCAGTCGGCCCATTCATTCTCCATCGTGCGGTAGGCGCTGTTGTTGAACTGGCCGGCCTGCGGGAACATGTTGACCGTGCCCTGATCCGGCATGAAGCGGTGGCCGATGATGTGGCCGCCCTGATCGCCGGGATTGCCGGCATGGCCGGTCTCGCGCTGGGCACGCTGCTCGGCGCTGGAGCGCGGCGTGCCGTCATGCAGCTCGCGCAGCGTCGCCTCGGCGTGGACCGGGCGCCCTTCCGCGTCGGCGGTCCAGCGCACCTCGTTCTGGCCGACCCGGCCGGTCCGCACGGTGCCCGCGACCTCATCCGCGTGCCGGGCGACGTCGTCGCCGTGGCGCGTGACATCGTCGGCGTGGCGGGTCGCCTGCTGCGCGATCTCGCCGCCGGCATCGAGCACTTTCTCGCCGCCGCGCAACGCGCCCCTGGCGATATCGCCCACGCCGGGGACCCAGGCGACGGCGGCCAGGCCGAGATTGCCCCAGGCGCCGTCCTTGCCCTCGATCACGTCGCCGACCGCCGCGACGGTATCACGCGCGTCGCCGATCTGGCCGACAATGGGGATGAAGCCGCCGATCACCTGGCCCGCTGTCGCCGACCAGCTGTTGTTGTCGCTGAAATCGCCTTTGATCAGGCCCTCGAAGAAGGAGCCGATGCCTTCCTCCGAGCCGGTCTGCGCGGGCTCGGCGCTCGGCGCCTCGGCCGTGACGGTGATCGGGTCGAGCTGGATCGGCGGCGCGAGCTGCGCCTCGATATCAGCGGTGATGGCGGCGGGATCGGTGGTGCCGAGCCGTGCGGCGGTCGCGTCCCAGGTCTCCTTGTAGCCCTGGCCGGCCGGCTGCGATCCCCAGGTGGAGACGGCCGGCGCATCGGGATGGCCGACCGAGAAGGTCCGGCCCTCGACCGTCGCATTGTAAATCTGGGGCGTGGCATTGTCGTTCGCGCCCTCCAGCGCGGCCGTGAACTGGCCGCGCTCGACAGCCGAGGTCAATTGCGCCTCGACTTGCGCGGTCAGATCCGCCTGCGCCTGCGGGTCGCCCCCCGCCCGAGCCTGCACGTCGGCTGCCAGTGCAGTTGTATCGAGGGTGCCAGCGGTGCGATGTTGAGATACCATGTCGGCCGCGACATCAGCCGAAGTGGACGTGTTCGCGCCAATGCCCGCCGAGCTTTGGCCAATGCTGTCTGCAGCTTGCGTACCCATGATCACACCCTCGATACCTCTGGAAGGAAGGAGGAGGGGCGGCGCGGAAAGGCCCGGAGCCGCCCCGCCGGCGTCAGTTGCCCGCGAAGGCGCTCTGCATCGCGGCGTTGGTGAGCGCGTTCACGAAGCCGAACAGCAGGAAGCTGGAGAGCTGCTGGCTGATCTCGCCCAGGCTCGGCATCTCGCTGCCCGGGCCGTAGAGCTGGCCGACCTTCGTCGCGTTGAGGTCCGTCTGGGTGGCGACCTGGCCGGTCAGCTCCGAGCGCCAGCCCGAACCGGTGGCGTTCTCGGTGAGCACGAAGCCGTCGCGCGTCGCCGCGTCGATCATATAGCCGTTGTTCGACATGGAGACCGAGAGGTCGCCGATCTCGTTCTGGCTCACGCCGTCGACGATGATCGCCTGGTTGCCGTTGGTGATCGTCACCTTGCTCGCCAGATACTCATTGGGATTGGCGGCATATTGCTCGGTGTCGATCGTGATCTTCGTGCCGTTCTCCAGCTCGAAGGTGGTGGTGCCCCAGAAGTCGAAGGCATGCTTGCCATCGACGTCGACATGCGGATCGCCCCAGATCTTCGTGCTTTCGCCGGTGTTGGCGTTGTGGATGATCATCTGCGAGTTGCGTTCGTCGATCTCCAGCGTGTAGCCGTCGCCCAGGTCGATCGAAGCCTGGCTCTGGCCCTGCATCGAGGCCGTCCAGTTGGCCTGCGGCACGAAGCTCGGCGTGGTGGAGCCGGGGAGGGTCTGGAAGTTGCCGCCCTGGATGTTGAACAGCGAGGGCAGGCGGGCCGAGGCGAAGGCGCTCGCCATCAGCGGCTGGAAATAGCTGGCGAGCAGGCCGGAGGCGAGCTGCAGTGTCATCGCACCGGCCAGCTGGCTGCTCGGGGCACTGTTGAAGTTGTTGACCGTGAAGTTCAGATTGAATGTGTTGTTGATGGTCGTCATGGTCGGTCCCTCCTGGATAAACTGCTGCTGGTTAATGGCGCGCGGCGTCGAGCTGGGCAGTGGCCTGTTCGATCCCGCGGATCGCATCGGTGATGCCGCTCGCGTCGGACAGCGGCGCAGCGGCGAGCGCATCGCCGGCCAGATCGAGCGTGCGGCCATCGGCATAGGCGGCCATGTCCGTCGCGACGGCGCTGGCGAAATCCTCGAGCGCGCGGGTCAGCGCGCCGGCGTCGGCGGCCGAACTGTCCGGGAAGGCGGAAGCGATGCCATCCGCGAGCGCGGCGATGCCGTAGATGTCGCCCTGTCCCTGTGGCGTGGCGCTGCCGGTCAGCTGCAATGCGTCGGCGATCTGGCCGACGACGTCCAGCGCCAGGCTGCGCAGGCTCTCCTGCAGGCCACCGGGGCCGCCGCCCTGCGCAGCGCCGACGCCGGAAATCGGGCCGACGGAGCCAGTGCTGAAAGGTGGGTCAATGCTCATAATCTCGTCTCCAGGCGGGCCGGGCCCGTTCTTGATGAGGATAAGAGCATATCGCGTCGATTTGGGCGCTCCGCGATCCGATTATCGGGCTAATCGGATCGACTAGCTCCGACGAGCCGAGCGCTATTTCCGGCGAAATCCATCGTCCGTGAGGATGATGTCAGCCGGGTCGGCCTGGAAGAGGTCGCGCCCGCCTTCGCGCGCCATGGCGGCATAGCGGGCCAGCGCGGCTTCGTCGCCGGCACGCACGGCAGCCTCATGCACGCCCGCCATGATCGCGCCCTGTATCACCAGCATCTCGCCGAATTCCTGGCGCAGTGCATCCGTGGCGACCTGGTCGGCGACGCCGGCGAAGGCGCGCGCGGCCTGACGGCGCACGCCCGCCGCCTGGGCAGGCGTGATGTCGGCGCGATGATCGTTGGCGACGCCCCATTGGGCGAGCAGGTAGAAGGCGAGCGCGTCGATCGCGTCATTGGCCCGGAAACCGATGCTGGGCGCGATCCGCTCATATTCCCGCACGGCCTCGCCCGAGAGGACCAGCGTGCGCATCTCCTCCGCTTGGTTCGGCCCTTCGCGCTTGCTAGTGGCCTCGGCCATGATGTCGGCCAGATGCTGCCGCACGGCGGGGTCGGGACGATAGGAAGCGTCGACCGCCGGGGCGGGCGCGGCGGCACCGCCGCCCATCTGGTCGGCGAGCAGGCCCGAGAGGCCTGGCGGCGCGGGCACCGGGCCAGCCAGCAGGCTGAGCGCGGAAGCGGCGGGGATGCCAGCGAAGAAGGCGGCCGTCAGCCAGACGGGCGCGAGGCGCATATGCCGGCGCATCATGCCGCCGGCCGGAATGTCGTCGTCCGGCCTTCGCGGGTCACGTCGATCCGCGCGGCCATGAACGCATCGGCATGGTCGGACGCCGGCGCGGTCTCGATGGCGAGCGCCGTGCCATTGTCCAGCCCGAACCAGCTTTCCTGCGCGAGCGGCGGCGCGCCGTCGGCGGCATTGCCCCAGATCGGCGTCTGCGCGCCGCTCGGGTGATGCGCGACCGAAAGCAGCCCCTTGTCGGCATCGAGCAGCAGGACATGGCCGCCGCCCAGATCGAGGGTGGCGGGCACGCCCGGCTCCGCGGTGAGAGTCAGCATCGGCGCTGCCTCGGGATCGGCCAGGAAGCCGTCCTCCGACAGAAATTGGCGCGCGAGGCGGGCGAAACCGGCGGGGCCGGCGTCGATCATGTTGCCGAACGACCCGAAGATGCCCGGGCCCATCGTCAGGCTTGCGGTCGTCGCGCTGCGATTGGCGGCGCTGCGGGGCGGCAGATACCAGGGCAGATCGAAGACGACGGGAGAAAGCAGCGGGACATTGCGTCCGAGATGGTTGGTCAGGCTGTCGAGGATCATGGCCCAGTCTCCGCTCGTCTCCCGTTCCAGTCGAGACGCAGCATGGCGCGACGTCCGACGGCCTTCACTCCGCTATCCGATTAGCGGCCTAGTCGATCCGACTAGGCCGTCCTCATTGCAGGCAGGTCAGTAGCCTGCCTGCCTGCAGAGCGCCTCGAGCTGCTGCACCTTGGGATGATTGGCGCCATATTGCTGGCGGAACAGGGGGCGATTGGCGCACGCCTGACGCTGCCGCTCGGTGGCGTTCGCCGGCGCTGCGGCCACGCGGGCCTGTCCGTTACGCTGCCGGTCCCGCGCCGCCTGCGCTTCCATCATGGAGCGATAATAGGCGCCCTCTGCCGCCTGGCCCGGGCTGATGACCGGAGAAATATCCTGAGCCGCCACCGAGCCCGCGGGGATGATGATGGCCAGGGCGAAGACGATGGTGCGAAGCATCTGATCCTCCTGTCTCGACTACATGACAAATTCATGAAAATCGAAATTCCGTTGAACGCTCTGCAAGTCCAATCCATTGAAAGACTAGCATAGTGCTTCGGATCATCCCCGTCCTGTTCTACAGGGAGTTTCAAATAAGGGATCAGCGGTTAGTCGCGCTTGCGACCCCTCGCACGAAGCCGGAAAAGGTTTGGAGGCCCGCTCTGGCGAGCGGACCTCCTGACCTGTTCCCCCAAGGGAATGTGGTGCTTATTGCTTGCGGGCCGTGTTGGCCATCGCTTCGCCGACCGTCTTGATCGCGTTGTTGGTGGCGTTCATCAGCATGCTGAACTGCTGCGAAACCACACCGAACTCGGCGCTGCCGCTCGGATCGTCGCCCTTCAGCGACTCGGCGCGCTGCTGCATGTCCTCGCCCAGACGGTCGAGCTCGGCGCCCAGCGCCTGCGCCATCGCCATCAGCCAGCCCGGCGCACCGGTGGTGTTGCCGCCAGCAGCGCCGGCCGCACTGCCGCCCCGGCCGCCCGTGGCCTTGGCCTGCTTGAAGTCCTCGCTCTGGCTCATGTCGTCGATGAAGCTCTGGAGCATGTTCTGGAAGCCGTTCTGGGCGTTGCCGATGTCGAGCGGGCTCGCACCGACCTGCTGGCCGAAAGCGGCGATCGCTTCATCGAGGTTCGAAGCGGCGCCCTGGAAATCGCCGATCGAGCCGGCGAAGGAACCCTGCGCCATGTCGATGACCGACTGCGGCAGGCCGAGATTCTGGCCGAGCTGCTGGATCAGCTGCTGGCCGAACTGGGAGAAAACCTGCTGCGCCAGCTGCGCAACGATGCCGCCCAGCGGGCCGAACATCGAGGTGGCGAGAAGGGAAACGGGATTGAGGTTGATGCCGAACATCGCATGTCTCCTGCTGTCAAGATGTGGCCCATCGGGCTTTGAACCGGGCGAGAAGCCTTCGTTCGCAGCCTGTATGACTCAGTGCCGGCCCGTCCGCGCTCACCGATCCGACTAATCGCCTAAGCGATCCGACTAGGTTGACACGCTCCGGCCCGAGACAGCGCCACCCCAATCCCTAGTTGAGCGGATGGAAAAGCAGGCCGGCAAGCGCGTTCAGCTCCCGCACGCCGTCCAGCTCCAGCTTGCGGCACATATTGTTGAGATGGACCCGCACCGTATTCTCGCTGATAACGAGCAAGGTCGCGATATCGGCATTGGCGCGTCCCCAGCCGAGGAAGCGCAGCACCGCCACTTCGGTCTTGGTGAGCGTGCCGATCGACGTCATGTGCCGCGCGGGCACCCGCGAGCGCGGGATGCGATATTCGCCGATCGGCACATCCTCCGCCGCCGCCTGCGCCTCGGCCTGGCGCAGCAGGCGCATCAGCTGGCGCAGCCGGGCTTCCTCGCTTTCGTCCTCGCTCATGGCGTCAGCGCCCGGATGACGGCATGGACGACATCGGCACGCGTCGAGACATCGGCCAGCACGGCCTGCGCCATGACCGGCACCAGCACCAGCAGCAGCGCCGTCGCCGCCCAGCTCTTGATCGAGAGCGAGAGCGAGAAGACGTTGAGTTGCTGGGCGAAGCGGTTGAGCAGGCCGAGCGCGGCGTCCACCACATAGAGCATGACCAGGATCGGCCCGGCGAAGACGAGCGCGAGCGCCATCAGCCTGCCGAACTCGCCCTCGAACACGCTCAGCGTGCGCGGATCGAGCACTGGCCAGCCGCGGTCGATCGGCCAGATGGCGAAGCTTTCCATGATGACGCCGACCAGCAGCAAGAGGCCGCCCGAGGCCACGAACAGCACATGGGCGAGCCGCTCCAGCAGGGCGCCGTTGAGCGATGTCATCGTGCCGCCATTTGGCTCGAGGATCTGGCCGATGGTGGCGCCCACCTTGGCGTCGATGATCTCGCCCGCCGCTTCCATCGCCCACATGATGGTGCCGAAGAAGAAGCCGATGGCGATGCCGATGCAGCCCTCGCGCAGCAGCACCACCATCCAGGAAAGCGCGCCTATGTCACGCTTCATGAAGTCGGGCTGCAGCGCGAAGGCGATGCCGCCGAAAGTGAGGATGATGCTGTTGCGCACGGTCGCCGGAATGGTGTCGCGTGCGAACAGCGGCACCATGGCGAAGGCGAAGCCGAAGCGGGCGGAGGCGATGCCGACCAGCAGCAGCTGACCGAGCCATTCCGGCACGCCCTGCATCACTGGCGCACCATGGCAGGGAACTCCTCGAAGATGGTGTTCCCGTAGCGGTAGAGGCTGCCGGCGAGCAGCGAGGCGGTGAGAAAGATGGTCGCCACGATGGCGAAGAATTTGAGCGTATATTGCAGCGTCTGCTCCTGCAGCTGCGTCGCCGCCTGCACCAGCGCGACGAGCAGGCCGACGGCCGAGGCCGCGACGATCGGCGGCGCGGAGAGCAGCAGCACCAGCCAGAGCGCATCGATGGTCATGCGGACGATGGAATCGCTCATGGGCGGCGCACCTCAGACATAGCTCAGCACTAGGCCGTGCGAGAGCTTCACCCAGCCGTCGACCAGCACGAACAGCAGGATCTTGAACGGCAGCGAGATGGTGACGGGCGAGAGCATCATCATGCCCATCGCCAGCAGGATGTTGGAGATGACGAGGTCGATCACCAGGAAGGGCAGGAAGATGAGGAAGCCTATCTGGAAGGCGACGGTCAACTCGCGCACCACGAAGGCGGGGATGACGACGATGAAATCGGTTGCGTTGGCGGCCGCCGTGCCCGTCTCGCGCGCGACCCGCTGCTGGGTGCGCAGGAAGAAGGCGCGCTCGTCCGGCGCGCTGTGCTTGATGAGGAAGGCGCGCAGCGGCTCCTTGGCGCGGTCGGCCGCGGCGAAGATCTCGCTGGTCTGGGACGGGACGGCCTTTTCGCCCGAGGCCTCCGCCATCTGCTGCATCGTGGGATACATGACATAGACCGAGAGCACGAGCGCCATGCCGTTGAGCACGATGTTGGGCGGCACCTGCTGCAGCCCGAGCGCATTGCGCAGCAGGCTCAGCACCACGACGATCTTGGTGAAGGACGTCACCATCACCGCGAAGAACGGCGCCAGCGCGATGAGGACGACCGTGACGAGCGCACTGCCCGGCGTGAAGGCGGAAAGGTCCATGGGCGGCTCAGCCTTCCGCCAGGATGGTCTCGACGAGCACGCCATAGCCCTCGCCGATCGAGACGATCTGCCCGGTGGCGATGGCGCGGCTGCCCGCCAGGATGCGGACGGCGAGCGCGCCTTCCCGGTCCTGCAGCGGCAGCACCGCGCCTTCCTGCACCGACTGGAGGCGCGCCAGCGAGACCTCCGCCTGATCCAGCTCGAAGCGAAGCGGCACCAGGAAATTGTCGGGCGTCAAGGTGAAGCTCGTCGTCGTCGTTGGCGTGTCCGTCGGAGTGTCGGCGATATCATCCATGGCTGGTTCCTTCGTCGGTTGGTCGCCTGCGCGGGATTCAGCCCGGCAGGTCCGGGCGGAACAGAAGCTTGCGCGGGAGCAGCCGGCCGAGGATCGTCGTCTCGCCCGGACCGTGCAGTGTCGCGGCCAGAGGCTCCGGGCCGATCAGCAGCAGGTCGCCGGGCGCCAGCGCGGCCGCCTCCTGCGGAGGCAGGCGCGGGCCGGCGATCGCCAGCCGCACCGGGACCGGGACATGCCGTACCAGCCCGGACGCCAGCACGGGCGGCGCGGGCAGCAGGGCAATGGCAGGCGCGACGGCCAGGTCGACCAGGCTGTCCGCCCGCGCCTCGTCCGGCCGAGCGCCTTCCACGGTGACGATCAGCCAGTCCTCCGCCGGCCGTTCGATCAGTTCGCCGGGCGTGAGCGTCAGCCCCAGCGCGGCCTCGATCTCGCAAAGCAGCGGATCGGCGTCATCCAGCAGCATCGCTGCCGCCGGTCCGTCGGCCGGGTCGATCGGCGTCGCCTTGCCGTCGAGCCGCCGGATGCGGAAGGCGAGGTCGGGCGCCGCGCGGAACCAGCCGCGGCCCTGTGCCTCGGCAAAGGGAAACCGGGCGCGCAGCACCAGATCGCCCACGCGCCGCCCGCATAGCGCGGCCGGGATCGCCTGGCGCAGATGCGCCTCGTCGAGCGAGACTTCGCGGAAACGGGGCCTGTCGAAGCCGGTCATCGCCGCAACTCGTCCGTCTCGCGCCGTGGAGCGGCATCCGGCCAGCGCGCGAGCAGGCTGATGCCGCCACCGGTCACGCCGATCAGCATCACCTCGCCGCGCACCTCGATCAGCGCGATGCGCTCGCGCTGGCCCACGGCCATGGCGCGCAGGAAGCGGATCGGCGTCTCGCCATTCTCGCCGCCTTGCAGCCGGTCGTTCCAGCGCCGCAGCAGGCCGAGCGCGACCCAGGCAAGCGCGAGCACGACGCCCAGCGCCAGCACGACGGCCAGCAGGCTCAGCAGGAAGGTGCCGGCGTTCATGCCGCATCCTCCCGTTCCAGCGCTTCCAGCCCATCGCGCGCGCGTTTCGCCCACAGGATGATCTCGGCGATGGCGTCGAAGCTTTCGCGCGGGATCGGCCCGTTCACTTCGCTTTCCGCCCAGATGCTGCGCGCGAGCCCGATATTGCGCACGATCGGCACGCCCCCCGCTTCCGCTGCGGCACGCATGGCGGCGGCGAGCGGGCCTTCGCCCTTGGCGGCGATCATCGGCACAGGGCAGTCCTCGGGATCATAGTCGAGCGCGATGGCGAGATGGGTCGGGTTGACCAGCAGCACATTGGCGTTGCCGGCCGCGCCGATCGCATTCTGGTTCGCCCATTCCTCGTGCAGCTGGCGGCGCTGGGCGCGCAGCATCGGGTCGCCTTCATTGTCCTTGTGCTCCTGCTTGATGTCGCGGCGGCTCATGCGCAGCTTCTTGATGAAGCGCTGCTGCGCCCAGGCGCGGTCGGCTGCCGCGACCAGCAGGAATACCGCACAGGTCCAGCCGAGCAGCTGGATCGAGAAGTCGCGGATCAGCGCCAGCATCGCACCGGCTACTGCCTCGCCATGCCGTTCGACCGGCGACCAGCCGGCGGCCTGGACCAGGCTGGTGATCGCGTCGCCCGACTGCCACAGGATGATGACGGCGATGGCCATGATGAGCACGGCCTTCACGACCGTCTTCACCAGCTCCATGAGATTGTCCAGGCTGAACATGCGCTTGAATCCCTCGATGGGATTGAGCTTGTCCATGGACGGCTTGATCTTCTCGGTGGTCAGCAGCGCGCCGATCTGGAGGAACTCGGCGACGATGCCGATCGTCGCGGCCGGCGCGAGGATGAGCAGGCTGGCCGAGAGCAGCACCGAGAAGGCCGCCCAGCCGAGCAGCGGCGCGGCGCGGTCGAACGGCATGGCGGTCGCCGTGCCGACCGTGTCGTTGGTCAGGGAGACGACCTGGCCACCCGCATAGCCGGCCGCGAACAGCAGGAGCAGAAGCCAGAGGATGAGGCCGATGGCCGGCGCGACATCCTTGGAACGCGGTACATCGCCTTTCTTCCGCGCGTCGCGCAGGCGCTTGGGCGTGGGCTTCTCGGTCTTGTCGCCGCCCTCATTCTTTTCGGCCATTCACTAGCTCCACACGGGGGATGGCGATCCGTTTCAAACGCTGGATCGCTGGTCGTCTTCGTCATGAAGCCGCGCTCGGGGAGGAAATCCACCAAAGCACAGCCCAGGAATCATGTGTGTGGACTGAAGTAAAAATTCAGATCGGCCCTGGCGCCGTCAAGCCTCCGCCTCAGAATTGGGATGAACCGTTTATGAACGGGGACATATCGATGCGGCGGCTAAAGTCACAAAAATGTAATAATTATGATACTGATTTGTAAAGATTTGCGCGAAGTCCTGTCTCCGTCGCCTCATCGCTAATGCAACACGATCCGTCTCCTGGCTCTGGCCTGACGGATTTCTCGGCACAACAATATGCGCATCCGAGGGGCAGCCGTTGGTCGTAACGGTCAAGAAAACCAAAGAGAAATTCAAAAATAATACTGCCATAGACGAATCGAGAATTTGGTGTGTGGACGTCACCAGATAGGAGATCGTCGTGCCTATAGTATTGTTGAAGAATAGGTCGCGGATATTCACCATATTCGCGGGAACGGCTATGTTGTGCCTGGGCGCAGCCCCAGCGGGTGCCGAGGGTTTGTCCGCGTGGCGGGATATCGATTTCGGATCCTGCCCGTTGACATCGAACCTCCGGGTCGCGGACGAGACCAGCGCCGCGCCGTTCCTGGCGCTGCAAGGCTGCGCCGGACGCATTGTCACGGCGCCTCGCGCGCCGCTGCAGGCGAGGCCGGACGTGGCGCGGATCATCGGCGTCAAGGCCGAGCAGCCGGCGCAGGAGCGGCGGCGCGGCCGTCGCGCCATGCCGCGCGCCGACAGCGAGCGGCTCATGTTCAGGCCCGGCGCAAGCAGTCGGACCGAACGGCTGAACCGCGACTATGATCCGCATATCCTCGTCGCGGCGCGGACCTACCGGATCGATCCGCTGTTCCTGCACGCGATCATCGGTGTCGAATCCACCTATCGGCCGGCCGTGGTGTCCAGCGCTGGCGCGCGCGGACTGATGCAGATCATGCCCGGCACCGGTGCGCGCTTCGGCGTCGATCCCGACGCGCTGTTCGATCCGGCGACCAATATCGACACCGGCGCGCGGCTGCTCAAGTCGCTGCAGCGGCGTTACGACGGCGACTTCGACCTCATCCTGGCGGCCTATAATGCCGGCGAGAACGCCGTGGCGCGCTATGGCAACCGTATTCCGCCCTATCGGGAGACGCAGGACTATATCGCCAATGTGATGCACCGCTACGCGGCGCTGCGCGGCCTGGCGGCCAACTGACATGGCCGCCCGCTCGCTGCTCGCCCGCCTGCCGCTCAAGGCCGCTTCGCCCGCCGACCTGATCCTGATCGGCGGCGTGGTCTCGGTGGTCGCGTTGCTCATCCTGCCGCTGCCGCCGCTGGCGATCGACATGCTGGTGGCGACCAACATCGCGATCGGCATGCTGCTGCTGCTCTCCACGCTGCACATCGCCAAGCCGCTCGATTTCTCGACCTTCCCCACAGTGCTGCTGCTCACCACCCTGTTCCGCCTGTCGCTCTCCATCGCGACGACGCGGATGATCCTGACCACGGCCGAGGGCGGCCACATCATCCAGCAGTTCGGCGAGATGGTGGCGGGCGGCAATCTGATCGTGGGGTTGGTGGTGTTCCTCATCATCACCGTCGTGCAGTTCATCGTCATCTCCAAGGGCGCCGAGCGCGTCGCGGAAGTGGCGGCGCGCTTCAGCCTGGACGCGATGCCCGGCAAGCAGCTCTCCATCGACAGCGATCTGCGCTCGGGGCTCATCGGCAAGGACGAGGCGCGCGAGCGCCGCCGCACGCTGGAGCTGGAGAGCAAGCTGCACGGCAGCCTGGACGGCGCGATGAAGTTCGTGAAGGGCGATGCCATCGCCTCGATCGTGATCGTGCTCATCAACCTGATCGGCGGCCTCGCGGTCGGCGTCTTCTCGCATGGCATGGAAGCCGGCGAGGCGATGCACACCTTCTCGATCCTCACCATCGGCGACGGGCTGGTGGCGCAGATTCCCGCGCTGTTCAGCGCCATGGCCGCCGGCCTGCTGGTCACGCGCACGACCGACGAGAGCCGCGACGGCAGCCTCGGCCCCGCCATCGCCCGCCAGATCGCCAGCAAGCCCAAGGTGCTGTTCCCGGCTGCTTTCCTCTGTCTGCTGATGGCGCTCATTCCGGGCTTCCCCACCGCTGTCTTCATCGGCCTCGCCTTCGCCCTCGCCGCGTCAGGGGCCTGGCAGCATCCCGTCTCGCGCGCTTGGGTGCTGGGCAAGACGGCGCGGTTCGACACGCGCGAGAAGCCGCTGCCCGAGGCGATGGCGGCCGCGCCCGCCGCGCCGCGCCCTGTGCGTCCGCTGGTGCTGGAGATCTCCGCGCCGGGGCTGGACGTCGAGCGGGCCGAAACGCTGCGAGCGCGCTTCGTCGCCGTGCTCGAAAGCGTGCAGGAGCGCCTCGGCCTGCCGATGCCCGCCGGCGAGATGACCACGCGCCTGCTGCCCGAGGGCGAAGCGCCGCGCTGGGCACTGTTCGCCTATGAGGCGCCGGTCGGCTCCGGCATCGTGACCGGCGAAACCGTGCTGGAGGATGCGGTGGCGAGCGCGGTCGAGGCGCTGCTGCGTCGCCATGCCGCGCGCTTCCTGGGCCTGCAGGAAACCACCGCCATGCTCAACCGCATCGGCGCTGAATATCCCGATCTGGTCAAGGAAGTGGTGCGGGCCGTGTCGAGCCCCCGCATCGCCGAAGTGCTGCGATTGCTCGCTGAAGAGGAGGTTTGCTTGCGGAACATGCGCGACGTGCTGGAGGCCATTGCCGAGATCGGCCAATCGGAACGCAATGCGGTGCCGATCGCCGATCGCGCCCGCGTCGCGCTGCGCCGCTACATCGCCGCGCCCTATATGGCCGACGGACGCTTCCCGGTGCTCGTCGTGGGCAGCCGGCTGGAGCGCTTCTTCCGCGACAGCCTGCAGGCGGTGGACGGCGTGGTCCATCTCGCCATGGCGCCCGAGCATGCCCGCACGCTGATCGGCATGATCCGGGGCGAATGCGCCAAGTGCGGCGCGCGCGCGATCGTCACTGCCTTCGATCTGCGCCGGCCGCTGCGCCAGCTCACTGCCGGCGATCTCTTCGGCCTGCCGATCCTCTGCTACAATGAACTCTCGCCGGCGTTGCCCCTGGACGTCGTCGGCACGCTGGACAGGACGCCCGACGCCATCGAGGACCAGCCGATGGCGGAGGCGGCCGCATGAGGTCGCGTGGGTCTTTCATACGCCTGTGTGCTGCGCTGATGCTGGCCTGCTGCGCCGCATCGGCCCTTCCGGCCGCCGAGCCGCCCTTCGGCGAGCGCAAGATCAGCCTCACCGCGCGCAACCAGCCGGCGGCCGAGTTCCTCGCCCAGTTCTTCACCGCCGCCGGTCTGCGCGTCACGGTGACCGGCAACGTGACCGGGCAGGTCAACGGGCGCTTCTCGGGAACGCCGGGAGAGATCTGGGCGCAGCTTTCCCGTGCCTTCAACCTGATCGCCTATTATGACGGCGCGGTCGTCACCATCTACAACGCCAATGACGTGCAGAGCCGCACGTTGACCGTGGCGCCCGGCCGTGCGGCGGACCTCGCCGGCGCGGTGCAGCGCGGGCAGCTCGGCGATGCCAGCAACCGGGTGCGGATCACCTCCGCCGAGACGGTGCTGGCGACGGGCGTCCCGCGCTTCCTGGACCAGGTGCAGCAGATCGCCTCGGCGCTGCCGCGTACGGCCGTGGCCCAGCGCCCGCCGGTCGCCGCCATCGCGCCGGGCCAGGCCCAGGCGCAGGTGCCCGGCGCCATCGAGCCCTATGAGCTGCGCGTTTTCTACCTGCGTTATGCGCGCGCCGACGATACGACCTTCAGCACCGGCGACCGCGAAGTCCGTGTGCCCGGCGTCGGCACCACCATCGCGCGGGTGATGGGCGACGGCCTGCCGATCGGCACGGTCGGCGGCGTCTATGGCGATCAGCGCATCCGCCAGTCCGCGCCACGCCTGATGGGGCGAGGGCTGGACCGCGTGCCGCCCGATTCCGCCCAGGCGACGCCCTATGACAATGACGAGGAGGATTATCTGGGCCTGCCCCCGGCGGGCAACGGCGCCCGGGGGCAGGCACCTGCGCCGCTTCCGCAAGGCGGCCCGCGCATCACCGTCGATCCCGCGCTCAATGCCGTCATCGTGCGCGACCGGCCGGAGAATATGCCGGCCTATGAGGGGCTGGTCCGCTCGCTCGACGTGGCGCCGCAGATCGTGGAGTTGGAAGCCACGATCATCGACATCAATGTCGACCGGCTGCGCGAGCTCGGCATCAACTGGCGCTTCCAGAGCGGCGACTGGAGCGCGCTGTTCGGCGGCGACATCGTGCGCCGCACCGGCAATCCGATCACCGACGCGCTGAACAATGGCGAGGCCAATCGCGGCCTCTCCCTTTCCGGCATCATCGGCGCGAACAACGAGTTCATCGCCCGCATCAACGCGCTGGAGGAGCGGGGCGCGGCTCGCGTCGTCTCCCGCCCGCAGCTCGTCACTCTCTCCAATATCGAGGCGGTGTTCGACCGCACCCGCACCTTCTATGTGCGCGTGGCGGGCGACCGGCAGGTTGACTTGTTCAACGTGACGGCCGGCACGGTGCTGCGCGTCAATCCGCATGTGCTGGTGGACAATGGCCAGCCGCGCATCCGCATGGTGGTGAATATCGAGGACGGCGCCCTGCTCGAAGGCTCGGTGGACCGCATCCCCATCGTCGAGCGCGCCAGCGTCAGCACCCAGGCCCTGATCTCCGAAGGCGAGAGCCTGCTGCTCGGCGGCCTCACGGTGAATGCCGACATGGATGCCGAGAGCGGCCTGCCCGTGCTCAGCCAGATCCCGGTGCTGGGCGAATTGTTCAAGACGCGCTCCAAGCATCGCCAGCACACCGAGCGCTTGTTCCTCATCTCGCCGCGCATCACCCGGCTCGATCAGCCCGAGATACCGGGGCAGGCGGCACCCGATCCGAGCCAGCTCGGCGCGGCTTTGACGCCGCCGCCCGCCGTCGCACCCCGTCTGTCGCTGGAGAGCCTGCAATGACTGCCTTGTCGCTTTCGCTCGTCGAGAATCCACGTGGCAATGCGATCAGCCGCCGCGTGCTCAAGGTGTTGTCGGGCCGGCTGGCCGGCAAGGCCTTTCCGCTGGACGGGCGCGAGCGGCTCAGCATCGGCCATGGCCTCGCCAATGACGTGGTGCTGCGTGGCTCGGGCACGCGCAACTGCGCCGTCGAGCTGGAGCTGAACCCGGACACCGCGACGCTGCGGGTCGTCGAGGGCCAGGCCGAGCTGCTCGGCCGCACGCTGGACGCGGGCGAACAGGCGGTGCTGCCTTCCTATCTGCCGTTCCGCATCGGCGAGTTCCTTGTCGCGCATGGTGCCCCGGTCTCTCCGCGCTGGGACGATGCCGAGGCGATCGCCGACGCGCCCCGCGGCACGCCGGTAGGCCCCTTGCAGGCGCCGCGCATCGTCGATCGGCTGATGGATAATGCGCGCGCCTGGCTCGCTGGCATCGATCGGCGCGCGATCCGCATCCTGCTCGCCATCGGCTGCATCGGCCTGCTGACCATCGCCGCCGCCGAGCCTCTGCGCGACATATTGACCACCGGGCGGATCGACACGGCCAGGCAGTTGCAGCGCACACTCCGCCATGCGGGCTTCGCCGGCGTCACGGCAAGCGAGACGGGCGATGGCGGCATCGCCGTCAGCGGCGTGGTCCGTGACGAGGAGGAGCTGGGCCGGTTGCGCGCCCTGGCCCTGCAATGGGGCGACGGCGTGATCGTCGACGCGCAGACCGGCGCCGCGCTCGCTGCGGCCGCCACCGAGATCCTGCAGGCGCGCGGCGTCGCGGCGCACGTGACGGCGGCCTCGCCCGGCGCGCTGGTGGTGAGCGCGGGCTATATGCCCGCGGACCGGCAGGACCAGCTGCGCGGCGAATTGCGCAAGGACCTGCCGGCGGTCGAGCGCGTCGCCTTCCGGATCGACGACAGCCTCGACGCCAGCCCGCTGCAGGCCTTCTTCGCGCAGAGCGGCGCGGGCCTTGCCACCGTGGTCACCGATCCGCCGCATATCGTCACTGCCGATGGGTCGCGCTGGTTCCCCGGCGCGACCCTGCCGACCGGCCATCATCTTCTGTCCGTCACCCCAACCGCGATCCTGCTCGAGAAGGACGGACGCGTCGAGCAGATCAACCCCTGACACCCATGAAAGGAAACGACCCATGACCGACACCATTGCCCGCGCCGATCTGGCGACCCTCGCCAGCACACCGCTCACCGGCAGCCGCATGCAGCAGGACGATGCGCCCGCCAACTGGTTCGAGGCCTTCGCTTCCGCCTGGGGCAAGGCGCTGGACAGCCAGGCCGCGACGATCGAGCAGAAGTCCGATCTGATCGCCAACGAGGGCGGCGACAATCCCTCGCAGATCACCATGCTGACCGCCGAGGCGATGAAGATGAGCTTCCTCGCCAACAGCTCGCACAGCTCCATCGATAGCGTCTCGAAAGCGCTCGAGACCATGGCGCGGAAGCAGTGATCATGGTCGATCCGGTCATTGCGCAAGGCGCGGTTCCGCCGCGCATCGTCGATCTTGCCCCCGCCATGCCGCAGCAGGCGGGGCAGGAGGCGCTGGCGGACTTCAATGCCTCGCTGCGGGCGGCGGCGGTCGAGCATCTCGGTGCGACCGATCTGTCGCCCGCCATGCGCGGCATGCTCAACACGCTGGACAATGTGAACGTCGAGGCGCGCTCGGTCGCCGACTACGCGCGCACCGTCGAGGCGTCGGGCGGCGAGCTGACGCCTGGCGAGATCGTGCAGCTCACCATGCGCTGCCAGGAGTTCATGTTCCACTGCCAGCTCACCGCGAACATCGCCAACCGCAGCTCGGACGGCATCCAGCAACTCTTCCGTCAGCAGGGCTGAGGGAAGCGCAGGAGAGAGGGATCGGCCATGCATTCCATTCGCAAGACCGGGCTCGGCCTGCTGGCGGCGCTGGCGCTGGCGGGCTGCGGCGCCCAGGAAATCTATGGCCAGCTCAACGAAAGCCAGGCCAATGAGATGATCGCGGCGCTGCGCGACGCGCGCATCGATGCCAGCAAATCCTCCAACAAGGACGGGCAGTGGAGCGTGTCCGTCGATCCCGAGAGCTTCTCGCGGGCGATCCAGGTGCTGCGCGCCAAGGGCCTGCCGCGCGATGATTTCGCGACGCTGGGCACGCTGTTCGAGAAGAAGGGGCTGGTCTCCTCGCCGACCGAGGAGCGCGCCCGGCTGATCTACGGCCTCAGCCAGGAGCTGAGCCACACGGTGAGCGAGATCGACGGCGTGGTGCAGGCGCGCGTCCATCTCGCCATCCCGGAAGCCGATCCGCTGTCGGACCGGGTGAAGCCGGCCTCGGCCGCGGTTTTCATCAAATATCAGCCGGGCTATGACCTGCGCGGCCAGACCGGGGCGATCAAGTCGCTCGTTACCAACAGCATCGAAGGCCTCACCTATGACAAGGTCTCGGTGGTGATGGTGCCGAGCCAGGCCGCGCCGCCATCGGAGCCTTCCATGCTGGCGGCCAGCTTCGATTCGGCGGTGGGGCGGGTCGGCCTGCTGCTGGCGGGAACGGGCGGCCTCGTCGCTCTGTTCTGGCGGCGGCGCAAGTCGGCCGCCATGCCCGCGCACGTCGAGAGCGGGCAGCCTTCATGAGCGGGTCCGCCGTCCGCTGCGAGCTTGGCCGGCTGACCAGGCTGGCCGGCTGGCCGGCTGGCCGGGGCGCGCGCTTCCTGCGGGAGCAAGCGGGGAAACGAGCGCCGGACGTCGCGACATTGCTGGCGGCGCCGCGCTGGCCCGCACTGGCCGAGCGGGCGCGTGAGGCGGTGGCCATGGTGGCGCTGCTGATCGCCGGGCAATCGACGCTCGCCCGCCTGATCGAAGGGGCGCGGCTGCGGCGTTATGCGGCGCTGGTCGGTGACACGGTGCTGGAGCGCATCCTTTCCGAGGGCGAGGGCGGCGCCGAGCCGCTGCCGCCGCCCGAGACGCTGGTCGAGACGGCCCGGACGCTGCTGGCGGCCGCGACGCGCGACGATGCGGCGGCCGCGGCCCAACTGTTCCGGGCGGAACGCTTCCTGAGGGATATCGGTGCATGGCCTTCCATCTGATCCATAATGACGGACGCAGCCTGCTCGCATCGGACCGGCCGGTGCTGAAGGCGGCGGACCGGCCCGCGATCGAGGAATCGCTGGCCCTGCTGGACAGGGTGCGCACGCTGCATGATCATCAGCAGGAAGCATTGACGCAGGCGCGCGCGGATGCCGTCGCGGAGGGACGATGTGCGGGCGAAGCGGAGGGGCGGGCGGCCTTTGCGGCGGCGATCGCCCAGCTGACCGAACAGGTCGAGGCCGATACGCTGCGGCGCGACGAGGATGTCGCCGCGCTGGCGCTGGCCGCGCTGCGCCAGATGGTCGGCGCGCTGGCCGATGGCGAGCGGATGGCCGGCATCGCGCGGCGCGCGGTCGAGGCGCTGGGCTCGCATGGTCCCATATTGGTCGAGATCTCGCCGGCGATGCTCCCCCATGTCGAGCGCGCCTTCCTCGACCGGCCGGCCCAGGTCGAGGTGGCGCTGCGCGCCCGCAATGGCCTCGCAGACGACCAGTGCCGGCTGACCGCGCCGGATGGCCGCATCGTCGCCGATGTCGGCGTGCAGCTCCAGTCCTTCGCGCAGCGTTGGGAGATGACCGATGCGGGCTGAGACGCGCCTCGCCGCCTTGTTCGACACGCTGGAGGCCGGCCCCGCCTTCGAGCAGCGCGGACGCGTCAAGGGCGCCATCGGCACCGCGATCCGGGTGAGCGGCGTCACCGTGCGGATCGGCGACATCTGCGAGCTGGCCAGCCCGGCCGGCCGGCATTCGCTGCTGGCCGAGGTGGTCGGCCTTGCCGAGCATGAGGCGATCCTTTCGCCGCTCGGGGACCTGCGCGGTCTCTCGGGCGAGACCGACGTGCTGGTGCGGGTCGGCGAGGACCGGGTGCCGGTCTCGCACGCCCTGCTCGGCCGCGTGCTGGATGCGCGGCTGCAGCCATTGGACGGCCTGCCGCCGATCGAGGCGCCGGCCAGCCAGCCGCTCTATGCCGACGCGCCCAATCCCATGGACCGGCAGCGGATCGACACGCAGGTCGAGACCGGCGTGCGCGCCATCGATGCGCTGCTGCCGCTCGGGCGCGGCCAGCGCGTCGGCGTGTTCGCGGCGGCCGGCGGCGGCAAGAGCACGCTGCTCGGCACGCTGGCCCGCCAGGCGCAGGCGGACATCATCGTCATCGCGCTGATCGGCGAGCGCGGCCGCGAGGTGCGCGAGTTCATCGAGGATAATCTTGGCGCCGAGGGCTTGGCCCGCTCGGTGGTGATCGCTTCCACCTCGGACCGGCCAGCGCTGGAGCGCGCACGCGCCGCCCATGCCGCCACCGCCATCGCCGAGGGCTTCCGCGCGGAGGGCCTGCATGTGCTGCTGCTCATGGATTCGGTCACGCGCTTCGCCCGGGCGCTGCGCGAGATCGGCCTTGCGTCGGGCGAGCCGCCGGTGCGGCGCGGTTTCCCGCCCTCGGTCTTCGCCGAGCTGCCGCGCCTGTTCGAGCGCGCGGGCTGCGACGCGCGCGGCGCCATCACCGGCATCTATACCGTGCTGCTGGAGGATGAGGAGGATGATCCGGTCGGCGAGGAAGTGCGCTCGCTGCTCGACGGCCATGTCATCCTCTCGCGCAAGCTGGCGGCGCGCGGCCATTATCCAGCCATCGACATCCTCGTCAGCCAGAGCCGCCTGATGGGCCAGCTCGTCGCGGAGGGCGAGCGGCGCGCTGCCCTCTCGTTCCGCGCCATGCTGGCCAAGCTCGACGAGATCGAGCTGCTGCTCCAGGTCGGCGACTACAAGCCCGGCCAGGATGCGCTGGCCGACCGCGCCATCGCCCGGCGCGACGAGATGGACGCCTTTCTCCGCCAGCCGACACATGAGGCGACGCCGCTGGTGATGACCCGAACCCGCCTGAGAGGATTTGAAGCATGAACGAGGATATCGCCAGTCTGAAGACCATCCTGCGGCTGCGGGAACGCGATCTCGAGCGCTGTGAGCGGGCGGCAGCGGCGGCGCGCAAGGAGGTGATGGAGGCGGAGCGGTGCGAAAGCGCGGCCGCGTCCGCTTGCAATCGCGCCACCGCGGCCTGCGAGCAGGCCATGGCGACGCAGCTTCGCACCCCCGGCGATCCGCTCGTGCAGCTGCACTGCAAGGCCGTCGCCGCACGGGTCGACAGTGCGCGCGCCTGCCTGGGGCAGGCCCGGACCGCCCTGCAGGAGGCCTGCGCGCTGGCCGACAATGTGCGGCACGAATGGCTGCGCGCCCGGGCGCGACGGGATGCGATCGCGTCCCAGCTGGAGCGCGCGGTCCAGCAATGGCGCCGGCACCTCAACCGCAAGGCCGAGGAGGACCAGCCGCCCTTCTGCCGGCCGGCGGCGGCATGAGTATGCCGGTCATCCCGGCCGGCGGTGGTCCGCAGCCCCAGGCCCGGACTCCATCGCACCTGCCGCCGCGCGACGCGCGGCGCGAAGGCGATGCGGCGGGTCAGTTCCGAACCGTGCTGGAGAGCAAGAAAGCCGCGCATGGTCCCAAGCGCGAGGCCGGCACGAAGCCGCCGCGTGAGGAAGCACAGAGCGATGTGCTCGCCGCGCCTCCGCCCGCGCCGGTCGCGGTGTCCGGCCAGAAGGCCCCGTCGCCTGACGACAGGCGGTCCGGCAAGCAAGGCGACGACCCCGTCCGGATCGCCGGCGACCCGCCGGCTCCGGCCGCATCGTCGGGCGCAACGAAGCCGCCCGCCGGTCAGGCCGTGCCCTTGTCGCAACCCGGCGATTTCTCATCGCTCGCGACGCGGCTCGACGCTGGGATGAAGGCGTCGGCCCAGTCGCAGCTCACCATGCCCGGCGAGGCCTGGCGGGCCGGTCATGTCGAGGTCATACAGCAGGCGCAGGGCCTCTCCGTCGCCGTCGATCTCGGCCGCGCGCGCGACGGCGAAAACCAGCGCGAAACGCTTGCCGAGCTCCAGGCGCGTCTGCGGGCACGGGGCTTCCGGGCGATCGTCAGCGCGTCGCGATCACCAGACGGAGATGATGGCTGACGCATCGTCGTGCGGCTGGGACAGTGGCGTGGCTCCAATGTGCTACGCGACGACTCACTGCAGAAAAGGCCGCGCAGAACTCGCAATCGCCCGCCGGGGCAGCGATCCTGGAAATGGTGCCGCTTGCGTGACTCGAACACGCGACCCTCGCATTACGAATGCGATGCTCTACCGGCTGAGCTAAAGCGGCTCCGGTCGATCGGCCTGCCGATCCCCGCAACGGGCCGGCATGCCGGCTCCCTGCGCAGCGGCGGCGCTTATCAGCAGTGGCCGATCCTTGCAAGCGCCCGCGCCGTGGCCCGCCCCCTTTACCCCGCATTTACCCTTTTCAGGGCACAATCGGCACGGCGCAACGACAGAGAGTGGCGGATCGAAGCATGAACTCACGGGCACTGAGCCAGGCCGAGGAGGCGCTGATGCCGGACGAGGCCGTGGAAGCGCCGCCGATCGTGCGTTTCGACGAGCGGCGCATGCACATCCGCGCCTATAATTACTGGGCCTCGCTGCTCGGCGACCGGTCGCTGCCCAGCATCGAGGATCTCAATCCGTCCGAGATCGAGGATTTCGGCTCGCACTCGGTGCTGCTCGACTTCACCAGCGGGATCGACGATCCGACGGTCGCCTTTCTCGGTGGCGCGCTCGCCGCGCAATGCGACATTGCGACGCCGATCAGCCGGGCCAGCCAGATCCCGCCGCGCACGCTGCTCTCGCGCCTGACCGACCATTATCTCCAGATCATCGCCAATGCCGCGCCGATCGGCTTCGAGGCCGAGTTCATCAACCAGCGCGGCGTCGAGATCCTCTATCGCGGCATCATGATGCCCTTTTCGACCGACGATGACACGATCGACTTCGTCTACGGCGTCATCAATTGGAAGGAAGTGGCGAGCGACAGCCTTGCGGACAGCATCGCGGCCGAAGTGGAGGCCGCGCAGAGCGCGCCGGCGCTCGCGCCATCCAGCGCGCCGATCTGGGCCGATCGACCGTCCGCGCTCGACTTCACCGCCGAGGTGGATGAAGCGCCCCGATCCGAGACCGCGATCGATGCCTCGGGGGATTCGCTGGCCGACAGCCTGGCGCTGGCCCGCGACGCGGCGGCGGCGGCGGCCGCGAGCGAAGGCCGCACGCGCCACGCGCTTTACCGGGCGATCGGCATGGCCCATGCCTTCGCGCGCCTCGCCGCGGCGCGGCCGGACGATTATGCCGCACTGCTCGCCGAATCCGGCCTGGTCGTGCAGCCGCGCAGCCCGCTGGCCGCGCTCGTCAAGCTCGTGTTCGGCGAGACCTATGACAAGACCCGCCTTGCCGAGTTCGTCTGCGCGATCGACTATGCGCTCGCGCGCGATGTCGAGCCGGGCGCGCTGGTGGAGCTGCTCCACCGGACCCAGGGCGGCCTCAAGGGCATCGTGGCGATGGTCCGGGCGGAACGGCAGGGCGCCAAGCGCGCCGATCGTCCCGCGCCCGGCGCGCGCAGCCGGCGCCGTCTGGCGGACGCGGCGGCGCTCGAAACGAGCGCGATCGGCCTTGATGAAGCAGGCCTCGCGGTGGTGGTGATGCGGCGCGGATCGGATGGCGCATTGGTGCCCGTCGCGACGCTGGACCCTGCTGACAAACTGACCGGACGTGTCTACTCTGCGGCCGTGCGCACGCTCTGATTCCCTCTGTCTCAAAGCCACGGACAAACTCACGTAATAAAGTTGCGCACCCGCTCGGAGAGGTCTAACGGGCGGGAATGAAGTGAATGCCGCCGCGCGCCGACCCCCTCCGGCGGCGGCCATCGAGAGAGGACGGCATGAGCGCAACCCTTACGTCGGACGTCACCACTTCCGCCGACATCGCCGATGCCTTGGTGGAAAGCCTGCCCGGAGCCGAGCGCGAGGCGCTGAGCGGAGCCGCGCTGGAGGCGGCCGCCGCCTTCGTCCAGGAAGCGGCGGAAACGCGCACGGCGGGCGAATCGTCGGTGCTCATCGACAGCAACCGCGACGAGCAGACGAGCGATCGCCGGCTGCGCATCGCCATCATCAATGCGGACATGCCGTTCCTGGTCGACAGCATCGCCAATTGCCTCAGCGATGCCGGCCTCGTCATCCATCTGCTCGCGCACCCGGTCGTTCCGGTGCAGCGCAGCGAGGATGGCCGGCTGCGCGCCATCGGCGATGCGGACGACGCGATCCGCGAGTCCTTCATCTATATCGAGACCGACCGGATCGACGCGCGCGGCCGCGTCGCGCTCACGCGTTCGCTCGAGCTGACGCTCGGCCATGTCCGGGCGGCGGTGAAGAGCTGGCGGCCGATGATCGACGCGATGAATGCCGATGCCAACCGGCTCGGCGCGGGCGAGGGCGGGGATTTCCTCCGCTGGCTGCAGAAGGGCAATCTGACCCAGCTCGGCCATGAGCTGCGCGCGCGCGACGGCAGCGCCAGCCGCGCCAAGGGCATCTGCACCTTCCCCGACGAGCCGCTGCTTGCGCAGAGCCGCATCGCCGAGATCTTCGCCTGGTTCGATGCCGGCAATACCGGTCCGCTGATCCTCAAGTCCAACCGCTTCTCGCGCGTGCATCGCCAGGTGCTGATCGACCTGTTCATCGTGCCGGTCCGCGAGGACGACGCGATCACGGCCATCTCCATCCATGCCGGCCTGTGGACCAGCGCGGCGCTGGCCGCCAGGCCCGAGGAAGTGCCGATCCTGCGCGACACGCTCTCGGGCCTGATGGCGCGCTTCGGCTATGATCCGAGCGGTCATGCCGGCAAGTCGATGGCCCATGCGCTGACCACGCTGCCACATGACCTGATGCTTGCCTTCGAGCCCGCCGATCGCGAGCGGGTGACGCTCACCGCCATGTCGCTCAACGATCGCCCCCGGCCCAAGCTGGAGCTGGTGAGCGATGCGCTCGGCCGCCACCTCTTCGCCTTCGTCTGGATGATGCGCGATGATCTCTCGACCAATCGGCGCGAGAGCATCGCCGCGATGCTGATCGGCGCGGCCAATGCCACGCTGCTCGGCTGGTCGATCGCGCTGGAGGAAAGCGGTCTGGCGCTGGTGCGCTTCACCTTCGATCTGCGCGAGGGCCAGATGCCGGACGCGCAGGCGCTGGACCTGCAGCTCGAGCAGATGCTGCGCGGCTGGACGCCGGCGGTCGAGCAGGGCCTTTCCCAGCTCGGCGAGGGCAATCGCGCCGCCGTGCTGGCGCAGCGCTACGCGCCGGGCCTGCCCATGTCCTATCGCGAGAGCGCCGGTGCCGAGGAAGCGGCGCGCGACATATTGGCGCTGCACCGGCTTCCCGGACCGGGCGCGCGCAGCGTGCGCTTCTACCGGACCGAATCGGATGACGAGCATTGCCTGCGCGTCAAGATCTACAGCCCCGAGCCCCTCGTCCTGTCCGAGGCCGTGCCGGCGCTGGAGAATTTCGGCTTCCGCGCGCTGGAGGAGCGCAGCACCGCGGTCGGCGCCGGCGGTGCGCTGGGCCACATCCAGCGCTTCACCCTCGTCCGTCAGGATGGCGGTCCGGCCGCGCCGGTGCTGGACCGCGCGGAGGTCGTCAGTGAGGCGCTCGACGCGCTGTTCGAGGGGCGCGCTGAGAATGACCGGTTCGCCGAGCTGATCGTCACCGCCGGCATCAGCCCGCGCGACATCATCCTGCTGCGCGCCATCTTCCGCTATCTGCGCCAGACCGGCATCGCCTATGGCCTCTCGACGGTGGTCGAGGCGCTGCGCCGCGAGGCCACGGTGACGAGCAAGCTGATCGAGCTTTTCTACGCGCTGCACGATCCCGAGCGCGCGCGAGAGACGGAAGCCGCCGATGCGGTCGACGCGGAGATCGATACCGCGCTGGAGGCCGTGAGCAGCATCGATGACGACCGCATCCTGCGGCTCTATCGCTCGGTCATCCGCGCGACGTTGCGCACCAACGCTTTTTCGCCCGCCGCCAAAGAAGCGCTCGCCTTCAAGCTGGACAGCGCGCAGGTGGCCGGCCTGCCCAAGCCGCTGCCTTGGCGCGAGATCTGGGTCTATTCGCCGCGCGTGGAGGGCATCCATCTGCGCGCCGGGCGCATCGCCCGCGGCGGCCTGCGCTGGTCGGACCGGCGCGACGATTTCCGCACCGAGATTCTCGGCCTCATGAAGGCGCAGCGCGTCAAGAACGCCGTCATCGTGCCGACCGGCGCCAAGGGCGGCTTCTATCCCAAGCAACTGCCCAACCCGGCGGTCGATCGCGATGCCTGGTTCGCGGAAGGGACGGAGAGCTACCGCATCTTCATCCGCGCCCTGCTCTCGGTCACGGACAATATCGTCAAGGGCAAGGTCGTCCATCCCAAGGGCGTGGTCGTGCGCGACGGCAATGATCCCTATTTCGTCGTGGCCGCCGACAAGGGCACCGCGACCTTCTCGGACGTCGCCAATGCGCTGGCCATCGAGCGGAATTTCTGGCTGGGCGACGCGTTCGCGTCCGGCGGCAGCCATGGCTATGACCACAAGGCGATGGGCATCACCGCGCGCGGCGGCTGGATCAGCGTCCAGCGCCATTTCGCGGAGATGGGCATCGACGTGCAGAGCGAGAGCGTCCGCGTCATCGGCGTGGGTGACATGTCCGGCGACGTGTTCGGCAACGGCATGCTGCTCTCCAAGGCGATCAAGCTGGTCGCCGCCTTCGACCATCGCCACATCTTCATCGATCCCGATCCCGATCCGGCCAGGAGCTGGGCGGAGCGCGAGCGGCTGTTCAAGCTGCCCCGCTCCAGCTGGGACGATTATGACAAGTCGCTCATCTCCAAGGGTGGTGGGGTGTTCCCGCGCAGCCTCAAGAGCATCGTCCTGACGCCGGAGATGCAGGTGATCGTCGGCACCAGCGAGACCGCGATGGAGCCGGGCGCGCTGATCTCGGCGCTGCTGAGGGCGGAGGCGGACCTTATCTGGTTCGGCGGCATCGGCACATATATCAAGGCCGCGTCGCAGGCCAATAGCGAGGTGGGCGACGCCGCCAATGATCGCCTCCGTGTCGACGCGGAGGATGTCCGCGCCAAGGTGATCGGAGAGGGCGCCAATCTCGGCGTCACCCAGGCCGGGCGCATCGCCTATGCGCTCAAGGGCGGGCGCATCAACACCGATTTCATCGACAATTCGGCCGGTGTCGATTGCTCCGACAATGAGGTGAACATCAAGATCGCCCTCAACAAGGAGATGATGGAAGGCCGCCTGGCGGAAGAGGCGCGCAACAGGCTGCTCGCCGAGATGACCGACGACGTGGCCGAGATCGTGCTGGAGGATAATCGCCTCCAGGCGCTGGGCCTCTCGATCGCGCAGGCCGGCGGCACCGGCGACCTGGCTTCCTATGTCCACCTCATCGCGACGCTCGAAGCGGGCGGCTATCTCGACCGGCAGGTCGAGGGGCTGGCCGGCGATCAGGAGCTGCTGCGCCGCGCCGGCGATGGCACCGGCCTCACCCGCCCCGAGCTCGCCGTGCTGCTCTCGACCGCCAAGCTCGCCATGCAGGCCGCGATCGAATCGGGCGATCTTCCGAAGGACGAGCTGCTGGTCGGCGACCTGATGCGCGCGTTCCCGCCGCAGATGCAGGCGAGCGAGGCGGACGCGATCGCCCAGCATCAGCTGCGTGACGAGATCATCGCGACCAAGCTCGCCAACCGCATCATCAACCGGCTGGGCGTCATCCTGCCCTTCACGCTCGCGGAGGAGTCGAGCTGCACGCTGGACGAGATTGCCCGCGCGTTCGTCATCGCCGAGAAGCTCTACGGCGTGCGGCAGCTCTGGGAGGATATCGACGCCGCGTCGCTCAGCGAGCAGGCGCGCCTCGCCCTGTTCCGCCAGGTCGCCAATGGCATGGCGGGGCATATCGGCGACGTCTATCGCTCGCTGCCGATCGGCACCACGCCGAGCCAGGCCATCGCCGCCGCGCAGAGCGCGGTCGATGCCCTGGCGGCGGGCGTCGACGAGCTGCTGCAGCCCGAGCCGGCGCGCCGCGCCGCCCTGCTGCTGGCGGAGCTGACCGATCTTGGCGTCGATCCCGTGCTTGCCGGCCGCGCGGTCATGCTGGCCAAGATGGACGGTGCGACCGGTCTGGCGCTGCTCGCCCGCGACCTGAAGCAGGACGAGTTCGCCGTGGCCCGGGCCTTCACCCATCTGGGCGAAGCGCTCGGCATCGACTGGCTGCAGGGCCTTGCGGCGCGGATGAGCCCGAGCGACCCATGGGAGCGGCTGCTGGTGGCCGGCAGCGCGCGCGATCTGCAGCAGATGCGCCTCACCTTCCTCGCCAAATCGGGCTCGACCGACGCGGGCGCCTATGTAGACGGCTGGCTGGACCAGAATGACGGCGCGGTCCGCAAGTTCCGTCAGCTCATCGAACGGGCCCAGGCCGTGGCGGCGCCAACCGCGGCGATGATCGCCGAGCTGACCGGGCAGGCGCGCGCGTTGCTCGGCCGCTGACCGGCCCTCAGCGCCGGCGCGTCGTCAACCAGGGCTTGATCTGCCCGCTCGGCTGCGGCCGCCCGTCCAGCCGCACGGCGCGGATGATGGTCACGCGGTTGCGGATCATCTGCCCGCGCATCACGCCGCGCCCGCAGCAGGTCTCCAGCGCGAGGATGCGGCGCACCACGTCCATGCCGGCGACGACCTGGCCGAAGGCGGCATAGCCGTCATAGCCGGGCTTGGCGTCGAGCGTGGGGTTGGGGCCGACCTGGATCGAGAAATTGCCCGTGCCCGAATCGGGGTCGCGGTGCCGCGCCATCGAGATGGTGCCGTCCAGATGCCGCAGGCCGGTCTGCGTCGTGCGCTCCAGCGGCACGGTCGGGAAATAGACGCGACGTGCGTCGGTATCGATGCCGCCTTGGATGAAGCCGGTCTGCTGGTTCGAGCGGTTGCGTGTGGCGCGGTAGAAGCTCGTGCCGTCGAGCCGGCCGTCATCGACATAGATGAGGAAATTCGCGGTCGTGCGCGGCGCGCGCCGGGCGTCCAGCGCAACCACGATATTGCCCATGCTCGTCTCCAGCCGCACGCGCACATAGCCCGGCGTCGGCCGGTTGGCCGGCGCGGCGGCAGTGACCAGGAGGGGGAGGAGAATGAGGGCGAGGCGGGCAATAAAATGTCGCAACGACAAGGGCATGAGTCCGAATGGAATGGGGCAGGAAAGGGACGAGGCCCGATCATGTCACAATCCAGCGGCGTGATTCAACCCAAGCCGGGCAAATTGCCGGCGCTGTCTGGATGGTCGCTCCCGATCCCCTTCCCGCCATTCAGTGCCGCAGTTCGTTTCGGACGAAGTAGTTGTGCCTGTTGAGCCCTACGGTCGGGAACATAGGGCTGCCGGCCCGCGCATCCGGCCGGGCCATGCGCATCGTCGGCAGCCCTATGCGCGGGCGCTCAGGCCGTGATCCGGTGCCGGTTCGCGACGAGATTGTCGACGACGGCCGGATCCGCCAGCGTCGAGGTGTCGCCGAGCTGGTCGACCGCATCCTCGGCGATCTTGCGCAGGATGCGGCGCATGATCTTGCCCGAGCGGGTCTTGGGCAGGGCGGGCGCGAACTGGATCACGTCCGGCGTGGCGATCGGCCCGATCTCCTGGCGGACCCACTGCACCAGTGCCTTGCGCAGCGTCTCGTCGCCCTCCACGCCCGCATTGAGCGTCACATAGGCATAGATGCCCTGGCCCTTGATGTCGTGTGGCATGCCGACCACGGCGGCCTCGGCGACCTTGGCGTGCGCGACCAGCGCGCTCTCGATCTCCGCCGTGCCCATGCGGTGGCCGGAGACGTTGATGACGTCGTCCACGCGGCCGGTGATCCAGTAATAGCCGTCCTCGTCGCGCCGGCAGCCGTCGCCGGTGAAATATTTGCCCTTATAGGTGGTGAAATAGGTCTGGAAGAAGCGCGCATGATCACCCCAGACGGTGCGCATCTGCCCTGGCCAGCTGTCGGCGATCACCAGATTGCCCTCGCCCGCGCCCTCGATCACCGTGCCGTCGGCATCCACGATCTGCGGCTGCACGCCGAAGAAGGGCAGGGTCGCGCTGCCGGGCTTGAGGTCGATCGCGCCAGGGAGCGGCGTGATCATGTGGCCGCCCGTCTCGGTCTGCCACCATGTGTCGACGATCGGGCAGCGCGAATCGCCCACCACCCGATGATACCAGTCCCAGGCCTCCGGATTGATCGGTTCGCCGACCGAGCCGAGCAGCCGCAGTGTCTTGCGGCTGGTCTTCTTCACCCACTCGTCGCCTTCGCGCATCAGCGCGCGGATCGCGGTCGGCGCGCCATAGAAGATGTTGACGCCGAACTGGTCGACCACCTGCCAGAAGCGGCTGAAATCCGGATAGTTGGGCACGCCCTCGAACATGACGGTGGTCGCGCCGTTGGCGAGCGCGCCATAGACGATGTAGCTGTGCCCCGTGACCCAGCCGATATCGGCGGCGCACCAGAAGATCTCGCCCGGCTTGTAGTCGAAGACGAGCTGATGGGTCATCGAGACCCAGACCAGATAGCCGCCGCTCGTATGCAGCACGCCCTTGGGCTTGCCGGTGGAGCCCGAGGTATAAAGGATGAACAGCGGGTCCTCCGCGCCCATCTCCTCGGGCGGGCAGTCGGCCGGGATGGTCTCGCGCAGCTCATGATACCAGTGGTCGCGGCCCGGCGTCATCGCGACCGTCCCGCCCGTGCGCTGCACGACGATCACATGGTTGACGCAGGTGCACAGGCCAATCGCCTCGTCGACATTGGCCTTGAGCGGGATTTTCTTGCCGCCCCGGAGCCCTTCGTCCGCAGTGATGACGATCGAGGAATCGCAATCGGTCAGCCGCCCGGCCAGGCTCTCCGGCGAGAAGCCCGCGAACACGATCGAATGGATCGCGCCGATGCGCGCGCAGGCCAGCATCGCCATGGCGGCCTCGGGAATCATCGGCAGATAGATGGTGACGCGGTCGCCGCGCCGGACGCCCTGCGCCTTCAGCACATTGGCGAAGCGGCAGACCTCGGCATGGAGCTCGGCATAGGTGATGGTGCGGCTCTCGGACGGATCGTCGCCGGCCCACAGGATGGCCGCCTGGTCGCCGCGCTCGGCGAGATGCCGGTCGAGACAGTTGGCCGAGAGATTGAGCGTGCCGTCCGCGAACCAGCTTATGCCGAAATCGGCTTCCTCGAAGCTGGTCTCCTTGACCTTGGTGAAGGGCTTGATCCAGTCCACGCGCTGGGCCTGCTCGCGCCAGAAGCCGTCAGGGTCGCGCACCGATTGCTCGTAGAGCGCCCGATATTGCTCGGCATTCACATAGGCTCGCGCGCGCCAGTCGGATGGCACGGGATAGAGGGACTCGCTCAATGCACTCTCCCAAGACTGCTCTGGAGCATTCTTAACGGGAGAGCGCGCCGTCTGCCAAGGGAGACTGGGCCCCGGCGAGAAGAGTCAGTCCCTCAGCAGATCGTTGATCCCGGTCTTGGCCCGGGTCTGCGCATCGACGGTCTTCACGATGACCGCGCAATAGAGGCTGGGACCGGGTGTGCCGTCGGGCAATGGCTTGCCCGGAAGCGCGCCGGGCACGACCACCGAATAGGGCGGGACATGGCCCGTGACGATCCGTCCGGTCGCGCGATCGACGATCTTCGTCGACTGGCCGATGAACACGCCCATCGAGAGCACGGAGCCCTGCCCGACGCGCACGCCCTCGACCACTTCGGACCGGGCGCCGATGAAGCAGTCATCCTCGATGATGACCGGATCGGCCTGCAGCGGCTCGAGCACGCCGCCGATGCCGACACCGCCGGAGAGATGGACGTTCCGGCCGATCTGGGCGCAACTGCCGACCGTCACCCAGGTGTCGACCATCGTGCCTTCGCCCACATAGGCGCCGATATTGGTGAAGCTGGGCATCAGCACCACATTGCGTGCGATATGGCTGCCGGCGCGCACGATCGCGCCCGGCACGGCGCGGAAGCCCGCGGCGCGGAATTCCGCCTCCGTCCATCCCGCGAACTTGCTCGGCACCTTGTCCCACCAGTGGCCGGCGCCGGGGCCGTTGTCGATGAGCGCATTGTCGTTGAGGCGGAAGCTGAGCAGCACGGCCTTCTTGAGCCATTGATTGACCCGCCAGCCCTCATTGGCGCCCTGACCGACCGGCTCGGCCGCGCGTGCCGCGCCGCTGTCCAGCAGAGCGAGCGCCCGGTTCACGGCGACGCGGATATCGCCCATGGTGTTGGGGCCGATCGATGCGCGGTCGTCCCACGCGGCGTCGATGGTGGCGATCAGGCTGGCGTCGGTCATGGCGTCCTCTTCATGGCGATGTTCGCGTCGGGGCCTGCCCTTAGGGCAAATCGGGCCGCCTTGCACCCCGGACCGACCGCAAGCTTATCCCGAAGCCGCGCCGGGCGGGCGCGCTTTCGCCGGGACGTCGGAGATTTGCGCCATGCGGAGCGTTTCCGCATGGGCCTGGTCGTGATTGAGCGGATGCAGGCGGACCGACCCGGCCAAATTGCCCTCTATCGCCGGGCCGTCCGGGCGATTATGCGCGGCGCATGTTCATCCAACGGGGGCGCGCGAGCGCCGGCAGGCAGGAGAAAATGACATGACCCAGATCAGCTTGAACCAGGCCAATGCCGTGATTGCCGGCGCCTTCGCGAAAGGCGAGGAGCTTGGCCTCAAGCCGCTGAGCGTCTCGGTCCTGGATGCCGGCGGGCATCTCATCGCCTTCCAGCGCGGTGACGGCGCCTCGATCGGGCGCGAGCGGATCGCCACCGGCAAGGCGGCCGGCGCGCTGGCGCTGGGCGTATCCTCGCGCAAGGTGGGCGACATGGCGGGGGAGCGGCCCTGGTTCATCGGCGCCTTCGCGACGGCCGCGCCGCACCCGGTGATCCCGGCGGCCGGCGGCGTGATCGTGGTCGATGCGGATGGACGGCCGATCGGCGCGGTCGGCGTCACCGGCGACACGTCGGATAATGACGAGGCGGCGGCGCTCGCCGGCATCGCGGCCGCCGGCCTGACGGCGCAGGGCTGAACGGGAGGGGTCGGCATGACGCAGATGGTGGACCGGGCAGGACTCTCGGTCGCGCGCGAACTGGCGGATTTCATCGAAGCGCAGGCGCTGCCCGGCACGGGGCTGGACGCGACCGCCTTCTGGCGAGGCACGGCGGATATCTTCGCGCGCTTCGCCCCGCGCAACAAGGCATTGCTGGAGACGCGGGACGCGCTGCAGGCGAGGATCGACGCGTGGCACGAGGCGCGGGCCGGCAAGCCGGTCGACATGGCCGACTATCAGGTCTTCCTGCGCGAGATCGGCTATCTGGTGCCCGCGCCCGCGCCGTTCGAGATCGGCTCGGACAATGTCGACGCGGAGCTGGCCACCATGGCGGGGCCGCAGCTCGTCGTGCCCGTGCTCAACGCGCGCTTCCTGCTGAATGCCGCCAATGCGCGCTGGGGCAGCCTCTATGATGCGCTCTACGGCACGGATGCCTTGCCGGGCACGGCGAAGCCGGGCGGCTATGATGCGGCGCGCGGCGCGCAGGTGATCGCCTGGGCCAAGGCCTTCCTGGACAGGGCGGTGCCGCTGGCGAGTGGGCGTTGGGCCGATCTTGGCGGTCCGGCCGGCGAGATCGCCCTCAAGGACCCGGCGCAATATGTCGGCAAGCGCGCCAAGGGCCAGCTGTTCCGGCATAACGGCCTGCACATCGAAGTGGTGTTCGATCCCGATCATCCGATCGGCAGGGACGATCCCGCCGGTATCGCGGACGTGATCCTGGAGGCGGCGCTCTCGACGATCGTCGATCTGGAGGATTCGGTCGCCGCCGTCGACGCCCAGGACAAGGTGGCCGCCTATGCCAACTGGCTCGGCCTCATGAAGGGCGATCTGGAAGCGACGTTCGAGAAGGGTGGCCGATCCATGACCCGCGCGATGAATCCGGACAAGGTCTTCGAGGGTCCCGATGGCGCCGAGGTCGTGCTCAAGGGACGCAGCCTGCTGTTCGTGCGCAATGTCGGCCATCTCATGACCACGCCGGCGGTGCGCCTGCCCGATGGCAGCGAGGCGCCGGAGGGCATTCTCGACGGCATCGTCACCAGCCTGATCGCGCTGCATGACTTGAAGGGGCTCGGCAAATTTCAGAACAGCCGCGCCGGCAGCATCTACATCGTCAAGCCCAAGATGCACGGGCCTGAGGAATGCGCCTTCACCAATGATCTGTTCGATGCGATCGAGGATCTGCTCGGCCTCTCGCGCCACCAGCTCAAGGTCGGCGTTATGGACGAGGAGCGGCGCACCTCTGCCAATCTCGCCGCCTGCATCCACGCGGTGAAGGACCGGGTGGTGTTCATCAACACCGGTTTCCTCGATCGCACGGGCGATGAGATCCACACATCGATGCGCGCCGGCCCGATGATCCGCAAGGGCGACATGAAGGCGTCCGAGTGGATCCAGGCCTATGAGGACCGCAATGTGCAGATCGGCCTCGCCTGCGGTTTCTCCGGCCGCGCGCAGATCGGCAAGGGCATGTGGGCGGCGCCGGACCGGATGGCCGACATGCTGGCGCAGAAGATCGGCCATCCGATGAGCGGCGCCAACACCGCCTGGGTGCCTTCGCCGACCGCGGCGACGCTGCACGCCACCCATTATCATGATGTCGATGTCTATGCGCGCCAGGCCGCGCGGGCGAGCGAGCCGGTCGCGCCGCTGGAGGCGCTGCTCACCATGCCGGTGGCGCGCGGCACCAACTGGTCCGAGCAGGATGTGCGCGACGAGCTGGAGAATAATGCGCAGGGCATTCTCGGATATGTCGTGCGCTGGATCGATCAGGGCATCGGCTGCTCCAAGGTGCCGGACATCAATGATATCGGCCTGATGGAGGATCGCGCGACATTGCGTATCTCTTCGCAGCATATCGCCAACTGGCTGCTGCACGGCGTCTGCACAAGGGCGCAGGTGGACGCCGCTTTCGAGAAGATGGCGGCCAAGGTCGATGCGCAGAATGCGGGCGATCCCTTCTATTCGCCCATGGCCGGCCATCCCGAGAGCCTGGCGCTGCAGGCGGCGCGGGCGCTGGTGTTCGAGGGCGTCGAGCAGCCCAACGGCTATACCGAGCCGCTGCTCCATGCCTATCGGGCGAAGGTGAAGGCGGCGGCAGGGCACTGAGCGCGCATGCCGTCCGGAAAGGGGAAGAGGTGAGCCGGCATAGTCATCGCGAGACGCACCGTTCGGCCCGGGGCGGCTGGCTGCGCGCGGCGGTGCTGGGTGCGAATGACGGGATCGTGTCGACCGCGAGCCTCGTCATGGGCGTCGCGGCGTCCGGCGCCGGCCGCGAGGCGATCCTGATCGCGGGCGCGGCGGCGCTGGTGGCGGGCGCCATGTCGATGGCGGCGGGCGAATATGTGTCGGTCAGCTCGCAGGCCGATGCGGAAGCGGCCGATCTGGCGCTGGAACGGCATGAGCTGGCGCGAGATCCGGTCCTGGAGCTGGAGGAGCTGGCCGCACTCTATGTGGCCCGTGGCGTCGCGCCGGAGACGGCCCGCACCGTCGCCGAGCAGCTCACCGCGCATGACGCGCTGGCCGCCCATGCGCGCGACGAGCTCAACATCACCGAGCTGACCGCGGCCCGGCCGATCACAGCGGCGATCGCCTCGGCGGCGATGTTCACGGCCGGCGCCCTGCCGGCGCTGGTTCTCGCGGCGCTGCTACCCTTGCCGTGGCTGGTGGCGGGCGAAGCGGTGATATCCCTTCTCTGCCTGGCACTGCTCGGCTGGATCGGCGCTGTGACCGGCGGTGCTTCGCCCTGGCGCCCGGTGGCGCGCGTCACCTTCTGGGGCGCGCTCGCCATGGCGCTCACGGCCGGAATCGGACGGCTGCTCGGCACTGCCGTCTGAGCGGATCATCGCTAATGACTACGGTTGGGCGGCGACAATGTGGAGTCCGGCCCGACCGGACCTCGATACGGGAAAATGGTGCTGCCGGTGAGGATTGAACTCACGACCTCAGCCTTACCAAGGATGCGCTCTACCACTGAGCTACGGCAGCCCGATCGTTTCGGGCAGGAGCCCGGTCGCCGGCAAGGCCGCGCCTATGGCCCCGACATGGCGGGCTTGTCAAGGCGACTTGCGGTCCCTGCGCGGGATTCGCTAGGCTTGGGCCATGACGGACGGCAGGAGCGAGCGCGAGCGTCGGCTCGCCGAGGCATTGCGGGCGAATCTGCGCCGCCGCAAGGGTCAGGCGCGCGATCGCGCGGCGGGCGGCGAGGCGCTCGCGCCGGAGTCGGCCCCGCCCTCGGATGAGAGCGGCAAGGCATAGGCCAAGGGGCGAGAGGTCGCCCTTTGCCTCGAGCTGGACACGGGGATCATCCTGACTGGGATGCTTCCCCGGCGATAAGTCGGATTTACCGATACGCTTCCATGGCCGCAGCCATCCCGTCGAAGGCATAGGCCCTCCCTTCCTCGGCGTCTCCGCGCAAAAAATAGAATGTTCGCGCAGAGATCGCAGAGAAAAGCAAAGGCGCGAGAGGCTCACTGGTGATGGGCCGCGCTGCGGCCGTTTTCCACCCGCCGGATAAGACGAGACTTCTATGGGGCCAACCCAATCGCGTGGCTCTGCCGCGGATTGACTTCGTTCGTTCGATCGAACACATTTCTGCCATGGCGACTCAGGACCTTGCCAGACGGATCATGCTGGCCGCGCTAGACCGGTTCGGACGGTACGGCTTCGATGGCGCGAGCACGCGCGATATCGCCCGGGCGAGCGGCACGGCCATGTCGTCCATCACTTATCATTTCGGCGGCAAGGAAGGGCTGTATCTCGCCTGCGCCGATTTCGTCGCCGCGCAAATCGCGGCCGTGCACGAGCCGCTGCACCAGCGCGTGCTGGAGGCACCGCCGCGCGATGCCGAGGAAGCGCGCGCCGCCCTGCTCGCGCTGCTGGAGAATTTCGCCCGCTTCATGCTGTCGCCGGACTCCGAGCCGCTCGCCCGGTTCATCGTGCGCGAGCAGCAGGATCCGACCGAGGCGTTCGAGCGCATCTATGAGCGTGTCATGGCGCCAGTGCTGGCGACCGCGTTCCGGCTCGTCGGCATGGTGCGCCCGTCGCTGGACGAGGATGGCAAGCGCGTGCTGGTCATGAGCGCGATCGGCATGGCCCTGTTCCTGCGGGTGGCGCGCGCCTGCGTGATGCGCGTGATGGGCGTCGAGGCGATCGACGCACCAGCCGCCGAACGCCTTGTCACTGGCCTGCGCCGGTCTGCCCTCTCCCTGCTTTCGGAGGCCTGACATCATGACTGCCAAGCGGCTGATACCGATCCTCGTCCTTCTTGCCCTGGTGATCGCAGCCGTGGCGACGCGCGGTTTCGGGCTGATCCCCAGGGCGCAGGGACCGCTCACTCTCTATGGCAATGTCGATATTCGCGAGGTCGATCTCGGCTTCCGGGTCGGTGGGCGGATCAAGGCGATGCCGGTCGACGAAGGCGCGCGGGTGAAGGCGGGCGCGCTGCTGGCCGAGCTCGATCGCGCGTCCATTGACAGCGCGGTGGCGCGGGCCGAGGCGCAAGTGGCACAGGCGCGCGCCGAGCTGCTGAAGCTGGAGCATGGCAGCCGGCCCGAGGAACTGGCGCAGGCGCAGGCGCGCCTGGCCTCGGCCCAGGCCGCCGCCGCCGATGCGGAGCGCGATTATGCCCGTCGCGAGCCGTTGGTGGCGCCCGGTGCGATCAGCCGGGACATATGGGACCAGACCGTCGCCGCACGCGACCATGCCCGCGCCCAGCTGGCCGAGGCGCAGGCGGCGCTCAGGCTCGTGCGCACCGGCCCCCGCGCCGAGGACATCCAGGCGGCGCGGGCCGCGCTGCAGGCGGCGGAGGCGGCGCGTGCGAGCATGGACACCGATCTCGGCGACACGCGCCTGCTCGCCAGCCTGGACGGGACGATCCTGACCCGGGCGCGCGAGCCGGGCGCCATCGTCCAGCCGGGCGAGACGGTGTTCACGCTCGCCATCGACAAGCCGCTGCGCGTGCGCGCCTATGTGGCGGAGAGCGATATGAGCCGCGTTGCGCCGGGCATGAAGGTGACGGTGAGCGCGGACGGCAATCCGCGCACTTATCATGGCACGATCGGCTACATCGCGCCGCGCGCCGAATTCACGCCCAAGACCGTGGAGACGAGCGACCTGCGCACCGATCTTGTCTATCGGCTCCGCATCATCGTCGACGATCCCGACGGCAATCTACGCCAGGGACAGCCGGTGACGGTGCGGATCGCCGAGGCGGCCCCGGCGCGGCGCTGAGCGATGGCTCTCGAATGCGCCTTTGCTCTCACGCATGACGCCGTGCTCCTGCGAAAGCAGGAGCCCAGGGCGGTTATGCACGTCGGCTGGGCCTTGGGCTCCTGCCTTCACAGGAGCACGGGGGGAAGCGCGGGCGGTGAAGATGCTGCCCTCTCCCGGAGGAGGAGAAAAGACTGTGTTGCCGCGGTGAACGGAGCGCGGTCGTCATGACCGAGCCCGTCGCCACCGCCAGCGGTATCGTCAAGCGCTTCGCCGGCGAGATGCCGGCGCTGGACAGCGTCGACATCACGATCCTGCCGGGCCAGGTGACGGGCCTCGTCGGGCCGGACGGTGCGGGCAAGACGACGCTCATCCGCATCCTCGCCGGCCTGATGGCTCCCGACGAAGGCACGGTCTCGATCCTCGGCGGCCCACCGGCGGACCGGCTGGACGCGATCGGCTACATGCCGCAGCGCTTCGGCCTCTATGAGGACCTGACCGTCCATGAGAATCTGGTCCTCTATGCCGAGCTGCGCGGCCTGCCGCGCGACCGGCGGGACGCCGTGTTCAAGCGCCTGCTCGATTTCACAGATCTCGCCCGCTTCCAGGACCGGCCCGCCGGCAAGCTCTCGGGCGGCATGAAGCAGAAGCTGGGCCTCGCCTGCGCGTTGGTGAGCACGCCGCCACTGCTGCTGCTCGACGAGCCGGGCGTCGGCGTCGATCCGATCAGCCGGCGCGAGCTGTGGGCCATGGTCGCCGAGTTGACTCGCGAGGGCATCGGCGTGCTCTGGTCGACCGCCTATCTGGACGAGGCGGAACTGTGCGATAGCGTCTACTTGCTGAGCGAGGGCCGGCCGCTCTTTTCCGGTCCGCCCGCCGACCTCACCGGCGCAGTGGCGGACCGGGTGATCCGTGTCACCGGCTTTGCCGAGCAGCGCCGGCTCGCGCTCACCAAGGCGCTCGACCGGCCGGACATGATCGACGGCACGCTGCAGGGCCGGGCGATCCGGCTGCTGCTGCGCGATGGCGCGCCCGTGCCCGACGGGGCGGCGCTGGACATGGGGCCGGACACGCAGGTCGAGCCGGCCGCGCCGCGCTTCGAGGACGGCTTCATCGAGAAGCTGGGCGGCGGGCCCCGAGGTACGAGCACGCTCGCCACTGCCTATCGCGAGATTCCGCCGAGCGACGCGCCAGCCATCGAGGCGAAGGGGCTGACCCGGCGGTTCGGCGACTTCACTGCCGCCCGCGACGTCAGCTTCACCGTGCCGCGCGGTCAGACCTTCGGCCTGCTTGGCCCCAATGGCGCCGGCAAGTCGACCACCTTCAAGATGCTGTGCGGGCTCTTGACGCCGAGCGCGGGCAGCGGATCGGTGGCGGGTTACGACCTGCGCCATTCCGCCGCGCAGGCGCGCGGTTCGCTCGGCTATATGGCGCAGAAATTCTCGCTCTATGGCGATCTCTCCGTAGCACAGAATCTGGATTTCTTCGCCGGCGCCTATGATCTCTCCGGCGGCGCCGCGCGCGAAGCGATCGAGCGTGTGGTCGAGATTTTCGAGCTGGCGCCGCACATGAAGCGCAATGCCGGCGCGCTGCCGCTCGGCTTCAAGCAACGCCTCGCGCTCGCCTGCGCCGTCATGCACCAGCCGCCCGTGCTGTTCCTCGATGAGCCGACTTCGGGCGTCGATCCGGTCATGCGGCGAGAATTCTGGACGCATATCAACGGCCTCGTGCGGCGCGGCGTCACTGTGCTGGTGACGACGCATTTCATGGACGAAGCGGAATATTGCGATCAGGTGACGCTGATCTACCGCGCTCGGCAGATCGCCAGCGGGCCACCCGACGCGCTGAAGGCGCGTGCCGCCGACCTCACCGGCGCGGCCGATCCGACGATGGAGGATGCCTTCATCGCGCTGATCAAGGCTTCGGACGGGCAGGCCGACGAGGAAATGGAGGCGGCATGAGCGAGACCGAAGCCCCCGCCCCGCAGGGCACGCCGCGCCGCCGGCTGCTGGCGCTGATCGTCAAGGAATATGCGCAGATCAGGCGCGATCCCTCGACCTTCCTGATCGCCTTCGCCATGCCGATGCTGCTCCTGTTCCTGTTCGGCTATGCCGTCTCGCTCGATCCGCGCGAGACACGGATCGCGTTGGTCGTGCAGGATGACAGCGCCCCGGCTGCCAGCCTCGCCCAGGCCTATGTCCACTCGCCCTATTTCCGCGTGACCATGCTGCGCGCGGTGGAACCGGCGCGGGCGCTGATGGCGGACTATGCGATCCGCGGCTTCGTGGTGATCCCGCCGGATTTTGGATCGAGCCTGGCCAAGGGCCGGCCACAACCCGTGCAGATCGTCACCGACGGTACCCAGCCCAATCAGGCGACCCTTGTCGCCAGCTATGCCGAGGGCGTGCGGGCGAGCTGGATGCTGGGCGATCTGGCCGAGGACGGCCTGCGCGGCGCCGGCCAGCCGATCGATGTCTCGCAGCGCGTCTGGTACAATCCCGCGCTCAAGAGTCGCTTCTTCCTGGTGCCGGGCGCCATCGCCGTCGTGATGACCATGATCGGCACGCTGCTCACCGCGCTGGTGGTTGCGCGCGAATGGGAGCGTGGCACGATGGAGGCGCTGCTGGCGACGCCGCTGCGCATGACCGAGTTCATCGCTTCCAAGGTCGTGCCCTATTTCCTGCTCGCCATGGGATCGATGGCGCTCTGCACCATCATCGCGATCACCGTGTTCGGCTTGCCCTTCCGTGGGTCGGTGCTGGCGCTGCTGCTCATCGCGGCGGCCTTCCTGATGCCCGCGCTCGGCCTTGGCCTGTTCATCTCCTCGGCGACCAAGAATCAGTTCGTGGCGAGCCAGGTGGCGCTGCTCGCCTCCTTCCTGCCGACCTTCCTGCTTTCCGGCTTCATCTTCGAGATCGCCTCCATGCCATGGCCGATCCAGCTCCTCACCTATGCCGTGCCGGCGCGCTATCTGATCCCGGCCTTGCAGACCGTGTTCATGGCCGGCGACGTCTGGGCGATCATCCTGCCCAATATCGGCATCCTGCTGCTGTTCGGCCTGGCCTTCTTCTTCCTCTGCTTCCGCGCGACGCGGCGGAGCCTGGACGCATGACTCGCCTGCGCGCCATGATCGTCAAGGAGATGTGGGCGCTGCTGCGCGATCCCAAGTCGCGCATCGTGCTCATCGTGCCGCCGCTCATGCAGCTCCTGATCTTCACCTTCGCGACCACGCTGGACGTCAAGAATGTCGAGATCGGCCTCATCGACCGTTCCGGGGGTGCCCATGCCCGCGAGCTGGTCCAGCGGATCGAGGCGAGCCCGCAGTTCCGCGGCATCGTGTCGCTGCCCTCCTATCAGGCGATGGAGCAGGCGATCGACGATCAGAAGGTGATCGCCGCGCTGGTCATCGAGAGCGATTTCGACCAGCGCATCGCGCGGGGCGAGCGGGCCAGCGTGGGGCTGGTGCTGGACGGGCGGCGCTCCAATGCCGCGCAGATTCTCGGCGGCTATGTGAATGCCATCGCCGCCGACTATGGTGCCGAGCTGTCGCCGGCCATGGCAGCGCGTGCCGGGCGCAGCGCGGTCACTCATTGGTATAATCCCAATCTCGACTTCAAATGGTTCACCCTGCCCTCGCTGGTGGCGGTGATCGTCTCGGTGGCGGGCATCGCCATCACCTCACAGGCGGTGGCGCGCGAGCGCGAGCTGGGCACGTTCGACCAGCTCATGGTCTCGCCCTTGCGCGTGCATGAGATATTGATCGGCATGATGGTGCCGCCGCTGCTGGTCGGCATGATGAACGGGGTGCTGTTCCTGCTGGTCGCGCGCTTCGGTTTCGGCGTGCCGTTCACCGGCTCCTTCCTGCTTTTTCTCACCGCCATGTTCTTCTACCAGATGGCGTTGATCGGCATCGGCCTCATGGTCTCCTCGGCCTCGCTCACCCAGCAGCAGGCGTTCCTCGGCTCCTTCGTGGCGATCGTGCCGCTGATGCTGCTCTCCGGTTATGCCGCGCCGATCGACAATATGCCCGACTGGCTGCAGCTCATCACCTATGCGGACCCGATCCGCTATTTCCTCATTATCGTGCAGGGCCTGTTTCTCAAGGCCATGCCGGCGTCCGTCGTCTTCCACCAGCTCTGGCCGCTTGGGCTCATCGCCTGCGTGACGCTCGGCGCCGCGGCCTGGCTGTTCCGCGCCCGAATGGAGTGATCCATGACCGATTCTCCGCATCGCCCGATGACCACCCATTCCGCATCGAACAAGCATGTGCTCCTGCGAAGGCAGGAGCCCAGGGCGGATGAGTGGTGCCCTGTCGCCCTGGGCTCTTGCCTTCGCAGGAGCGCTCGTCGCTCCGTGATCGCCATCTTTGCGCCCCTGCTGCTTGCCGGCTGCGCGCTTGGCCCCGACTATCAACCGCCCGCGCCCCATATCGCGGACGGCTGGGTCGCGTCCGCGCAAGCCGGCGCGGTCGAGACTGGCGCCTGGTGGCGCGACCTTCACGCCCCCTTGCTGGATACCTTGATCGACGAGATGCTGGCCGGCAATCCCGATCTGCGTGAAGCGCAGGCGCGGCTGGCCGAAGCCCGGGCGAATCGCGACGCGGTGCGCGGCGGCCGCCTGCCCGAGGCGTCGGTGAGCGCCAGCGGCAGCGAGACGGTCCTCAGCAAGAACGGCCAGATCCCGGTCGGCTCGATCCCCGGCTTCTCACGCGAGTTCGGACTGTTCGACATCGGCTTCGACGCGAGCTGGGAGATCGACCTGTGGGGTCGGCAAGCGCGTCAGGTCGAGGCGGCGCAAGCGCGCGCTGATGCGGCGGCGCTCTCGGCCGAAGGCGTGCGCTTGCAGCTCATCGCGGAGCTGGCGCGCGCCTATGTCGAGCTGCGTGGCGCACAGTCCGACGCTGCCACGGCGCGGGCGACGCTCGCAGCACGATCCGAGCTGGCCGCCCTGACCGATCTGCGCGCCCGGACGGGGGAAGCGAATCGCATCGAGCAGGAGCGGGCGCAGGGTGGGGCGGAAAGCGCGCGCGCTGCCCTGGCGACCAGCGAGGCCGCCGCGCGGGCGGCGGCGCTGCGCGTGGCGCTGCTTGTCGGCGCGGCCCCGGCGGACATGCTGTCCAGACTCGAGACGGCTGGCGCAATTCCGGCGCCGCCTTCTGCGATCGGGGCGGGCCTTCCGTCCGATCTGCTGCGGCGCCGGCCGGACATCCGTCAGGCCGAGCGCGAGCTGGCCGCCGCGACCGCCGATGTCGGCGTCGCCCGGGCCGATCTGTTTCCGCGCCTCTCGCTCTCGCTCGGCATCGGGCAGCAGGCGCGGGCGGTGAGCGATCTCGTCGATGGTGACAGCACGCGCCTGCAGGCCGGACCGGGCCTGTTCTGGCCGATCTTCAATGGCGGGCGGGCGCGGGCGATGGTCCGTGCCGCCGATGCCCGCGCCCAGGGCGCGGCCGCGCGCTATGACGCCGCCGTCCTGGGCGCGCTGGCGGACAGTGAGGGCGCCATCAACCGCTTCGATCGGGCGCTGGCCGCGCTGCAGGCGGCGCAGGGCGCGGCCGTGCGCGAGGATGCGGCCCTGGCGCTGGCGCAGCTGCGCATGACCGCCGGTGAAGACGACCGGCTGGCGCTCGCCCAGGCGCGGCTCGCGGCGCTGGCCAGCGATCAGGCGCGCAGTCGGGCACAGGCGGATGCGGCGCTGGCGGCCATCGCCCTGCACAAGGCGCTGGGCGGCGGCTGGGACTCCGAGTCGCTCGCAGACATGCGATGACCCTCCGGCGGACACTTTGTCCGCTTTCCCGAGAGGCTCGCGCGGCCATTCCATCGCGCTTGTGCGACGCCTGCCCGCGAATGCCGGATTCATGACGATTCGCACTGCATGAGGAAAATGCAACTGCTGCGACAGCCGAAGGAAAGTAAAGAAAAACAAAGAGATAAAGCGCGAATAAAGCGATCTTGCTGGAATCCCTAGGTCAAGCTTTTTATTTCAGATTTTTGACATTTCGCGGCCTTGATCGGGGGGCCGGGGACTGTCACTAACTCATTTCAGGCAGGGCCCGACTCACGGCGCTGTCACAGCATGCGAGACCAGCGGGGCAGGCATGGGGACGTCCAGTTCTCATGAAGCGATGGTTTTGTCCATCCACTGTCGGGCGCGGAACAGGCGCGGATTGGGATAAAGCGAGGTTCGTGACGCAACGATGAGGCAGAAGGTTGGTCAACAACGCCAAAAGGGGCGCAAGGACGAGGAAAGCGATAGGGCAAGCGATGGCCTGGCGGACCAGGCGGCTCTGGCGCAGGCTTGGGAGACGATCCGTGCCGGCTTTCGCCGCTCGCTCGGCGTGCGGCCGTTCGAGCAATGGATTCGGCCGCTGTCGCTCGGCAGCCTCTGCCCGCTGACCGGCACGCTGGAGCTGGCCGCCCCGTCGGAATTCTCGGCTAGCTATGTCGGCAGCAATTTCGCGACTCATCTGACGCTGGCCTGGCGCGCGGCGCAGGTCGGCGTGCGGGACGTGCGGATCGTGCGCGGGCGCGAGGCGCCGGAAGCGGTGCCGGTGGCGCCGTCGCCCGCCCCGCTGGCGTCCGGGCGAGCGACGCCGCTCGCGAGTCGGGCGGCCGGCCGCTTCGAGCCGCGGCACGACTTTCTGAGCTTCATGACCGACGAATCCAATGTGCTGGCCTATTCGGCGGCCAAGGCCATGGCCGCGCCCGGCCGGCCGCATTTCAATCCGCTCTTCATCCATGGTCCGACCGGCTTCGGCAAGACGCACCTGCTCCATGCCATCGCGGCGGCGCATGGCCCGGCGCTCGGCGACAATGCGGGGCCCGAGCCGATCCTCTACATGTCGGCCGAGCGGTTCATGACGGAGTTCGTCGCGGCGATCCGCGCCAATGACATGATGGCGTTCAAGGCCCGTCTGCGCGCGGCGCGGATGCTGCTGGTCGACGACATCCAGTTCATCGCCGGCAAGGGGCCGACGCAGGAGGAGTTCCTCCACACGATCAACGAGCTGATCGATGCGGGCGCGCGCATCGTGATCACCGCCGACCGTGCGCCGCAGCAGCTCGGCGCGGTCGATCAGCGCATCCTCTCGCGTCTCGCAGGCGGACTCGTGGCGGACATCCAGCCGGCCGGCCTTGAGCTGCGCACCAAGATCCTCGAGGCGCGCCGGCAGGCGGCCGCGCCGGTCATCGTGCCGGACGAGGTGATCACGCTGCTCGCCCGGTCGATCTGCACCAGCATCCGCGAGCTGGAAGGCGCGTTCAACAAGCTGGTCGCCTATGCCCAGCTGATGGACAAGGCGATCACCGCCGAGCTGGCCCAGACCATGCTGGCCGAGGCGATGCGGCATGGGGTGCGGCGCATCACCATCGACGAGATCCAGAAGGTCTGCGCCGCGCACTACCGGATCGACGCGTCCGAGATGCGCTCGCGCCGGCGCGCCCGGGCCGTGGCGCGGCCGCGTCAGGTGGCGATGTATCTCGCCAAGAAGCTGACGCCCCGCTCGCTGCCGGAGATCGGCCGCGTGTTCGGTGGCCGCGACCATTCCACGGTGATCCATGCCGTCCGCACGATCGAGGCGATGCGGCTCGACAATCCGGATATGGACGCGGATATACGCGCTCTGCAGAAGCAGCTCGAAGGCTGATCCTGGCCGGGGTTCCTGCCTTCGCGGGAGCGCAGGTCACAAGAAAACCCCCGCCGGGGGACGGGGGCTTCGCAAAGTTCGGTCCTGTCGAAATTGTGACCCCCGGCATGTCGGGGACTGTTGAGATGCCGGGGGCCAATCGATCGGCGACGGTGGACCAGGACTGCCGCCGACCGAAGTCTTGCTTGGCGCCCCTTAGCGGAGCAGGCTCAGCACGCCCTGCTGGCTCTGATTGGCCTGGGCCAGCATCGCCGTGGAGGCCTGGCTCAGGATCTGGTTCTTGGCGAGCGCCGTCGATTCGGCAGAGAAGTCCGCATCCTCGATCCGCGAGCGCGCATCCGACAGGTTCGTGATCGTGGTGTTGAGGTTGTTGACGGTCGCCTCCAGGCGGCTCTGCACGCCGCCCAGCGTGGCGCGCGAGGCCGACACGGTGTTGATGGCGGTCTCGATCAGCGCGAGCGCGTCGGACGCGCCCTGACCGTCGGCATCAGCCCAGGTCGCCATCGAATCGAGGCCGAGCGCTTCGAGGTTCATCGCGTTGATCGAGAGGTCGACGGTCTCGCCGGCATTGTTGCCGACCTGGATCTTCACTTCCAGCGGATCGGTCGCCGCGGCCGAGCCGTTGAGCAGCGAGATGCCGTTGAAGCTGGTGCGCTCGGCGATGTTGGTGATCTGCGAGGTCAGCTCCGTGACTTCCGCCTGGATGGCCGTGCGGTCGTCCTCGCTCACCGTACCCGAGGAGGCCTGGACGGCCAGCTCGCGCATGCGCTGCAGGATGTTCGAGACTTCGCCCATCGCGCCTTCGGCCACCTGCGTGACCGAGAGGCCGTCATTGGCGTTGCGCATGGCGGCGGTGAGGCCGCGGATCTCCGAGGTCATCTTGGTCGCGATGGCGAGGCCGGCGGCGTCGTCCTTCGCGGTGTTGATGCGCTTGCCGGTCGACAGGCGCTCCATCGCCTGGGACAGGCCCAGATTGGCCTTGTTGGAGGCGTTCTGGGCGCGGATGGCAGAAACATTGGACGCGATAACAGTCATGTGGATTCCCTTTCCCGCTTTCAATTTGGGTCGCTGGCCCATCAGGCGGTTGCGGCCTCGAAGCCCAAGAACGGACCGATCGATCGAAGCTTAAGGGCAGCGCGAAATTTTCTTCGCAACCCAGGGCGATGCGCGGAAATTCCGCGCGCACGCGCCTCCAGTGTCATTCAAGCAATTGAAAATATATTGAAATCATCAGGATGACGCCTTGAAACGGCGATTCGGCAGATCATTGCCGCCCCCGGCAAGGTCTCGCCATGCTTAACCGGATGCTAAGCAATTTCCGCGACATAGCGTTCATAGCAAGGGGGGACGGCTCGGGGGAGCCAAACCCGAACCTCGGGGACTGACGCATGTTGCCTGTCGACATGAGCCAGCGCGTCCATCGGCTGCTGCCGGATCTGGTCGCGTGGCTGGATACTGCCTGCTTTGATGTACGAACCGTCATGCCGGATGCGCCACGCGGCAAGGCGACGCCGCGGATCCTGCTGGCGGAAGAGATTGCGCACGCCACCTGCCGCGACATGCTGATCGAATGGTGCGCCGGCCGTCCGCGGCTGATGCCCGCGGCCAACGGCTTTCCCGCCCGCATCGCGTTCGGCGCGGAGGACAAGGCGATGGCCTTCGCGCTCATCGCCGAGACGCTGCGCCCGGCGCGGATGCCGGCGGTGGGCGACGAGAGCAGCGCCATGCTGCTGCGCCTCGCCAGCCGCATCGCCGCCAGCGATGCCACCGTGCTGGTGCAGGGCGAGACCGGCACCGGCAAGGAAGGCATCGCCCGCTTCCTGCATGATATGAGCCCGCGTGCGGACAGGGACTTCATCGCGGTCAACTGTGCCGCCCTGCCTGAGACGATGATGGAAGCCATGCTGTTCGGCCACAGGAAGGGCAGCTTCACCGGCGCCGGCGCCTCGTCGGACGGCTTGTTCCTTGCCGCCAGCGGCGGCACGCTGTTCCTTGACGAGATCGCCGAGCTGCCGCTGGCGCTGCAGGCCAAGCTGCTGCGCGCGCTGCAGGAAGGCGAAGTGCTGCCCGTCGGCGCCACTCATCCGGTGCCGGTCGACGTGCGCGTCATCGCCGCCTGCAACCGCGACCTCGCGCTCGAGGCGGAAGCGGGCCGGTTCCGGACCGATCTCTACTGGCGCCTCAACGTGATGCCGCTCCACCTGCGGCCGCTCGCCGCGCGGCCGGGCGACATCGCCGCCATCACCGCCGCGTTCCTGCTGCGCCATCATGGGCAGGGCGCACGCGCCGGCTTCCCTTGGCCGACTCCCGCCGCCATGGCCCGGCTCACCGCGCACAGCTGGCCCGGCAATGCGCGCGAGCTCGGCAACATGCTCCAGCGCGCCATCGTGCTGCGCGAGGGCGAGGGGATCGACGTGGGCGACCTCGGGTTCGCCAGCGCCGTCGCAACGCCGGCGCCAATGGCGGCCTGCGGCCCGGCGCGCCTGCACGATGTCGCGCGGGCCTCGGCGATGGACGCGATCCGGTCCGCGCTGCGCGATACCGGCGGGCACCGCGCCCGCGCCGCCCGGCTGCTCGGCATCTCGGAGCGCACGCTGCGCTATCGGCTCGCCGAGATGCGTGACCTGGCGCTGGCCGTCTGAGCGGGAGAGGCGCGATCATGGCAGGCTTGTCTGTCGATAATGTGCTGGCGCTGCGCCAGTCCATCCTCCAGCGCAACGCGGCGCTCCAGGATGTCGCGAGCCATGTCGCCGGAGCCGGCAATGCCGGCACGGCACAGGGTGCGGGCGGCGCTGATTTCGCTCAGGCGCTGCGCGCCGCCGTGCAGGAAGTGAATGGCCTGCAGGCCAGTGCCGGGGATGCTGCCGCCGCCTTCGAGCGCGGCGACACCACCGATATCGCCGCCGTGATGCTCGCCAAGCAGCAGGCGTCGATCGGGTTCGAGACGACCCTGCAAGTCCGCAACAAACTGCTGTCCGCCTACAAGGACATCATGAGCATGCCGGTCTGAAATCCAGATGAGCGACACCAATCTCACTCCGATGCCGTCCGGCCAGGCGGCGATCCAGCCCGGCCTGCCGGCCCTTGCCGGCGGTATGGACGGTCTGCGCTTGCGCTTCACTGGCTTGCTGCGTCAGCCGGCCGTGCAGCGCAGCCTGCCGATGGTCGGCTTGCTGGCCGTCGTCGCGCTCGCCGGCCTTGCCTGGCTCGCCTTGCGCGAGCCGCCGCAGCGCGACCTGTTCCGCGGCCTGCCCGATGCCGATCAGGCAGCAGTCGCCGAGGCGCTCACCAAGAGTGGCATTCCCTACGGCTTCGACAAGACGACCGGGGCGATCACCGTCTCGGAGGATGATTATTTCAACGCCAAGATGAAGCTGGCCGCGCAGGGCCTGCCCAGGAGCGCGCCGGACGGCGACACGCTGATCGACGCCATGCCGATGGGCGCCAGCCGCGCGGTGGAGGGCGAGAAGCTGCGCACCGCGCGCGAGCTGGACCTTGCCCGCACGATCGAGGCGATCGACACGGTGCAGTCGGCGCGCGTGCATCTGGCGGTCGAGCCGCCCAGCATCTTCCTGCGCGAGCGCTCGCGCCCGACCGCATCGGTGATGCTGCAGCTCGCGGGCGGCCGCGCCTTGTCGCAGAGCCAGGTCGAGGCGATCGTCCATCTCGTGGCGTCCTCCGTGCCGGACATGGCGCCCGAGGCGGTGTCGGTGGTCGACCAGAATGGCCGCCTGCTCAGCAATGCGACCGGCGACGGCGCCGGGACCGACCGGCAGATCGAGATCCAGGCGCGCATCGAGGACCGCTATCGCCAGGCCGTCACCGCGCTGCTCACGCCCATCGTCGGCGCCGGCAAATTCTCGACCGAGGTCCATGCCGAGGTGAATTTCGCCGAGCGGCAGGCAACGCGAGAGACCTATCCGCAGGACGAGGCGCGGCTGCGCAGCGAGACCGGCAGCTGGAATGCCGATGCCAATGAGGGCGGCTCGGGCGTGGGCGGCGTGCCCGGCGCGCTCCAGCCCGCGCCGCCGCCCAACCCGGCCGTCCCCGGCGCGCCGCCGCCCACGCAGCAGCAGGTCGAGCAGCAGCAGGCCCCCGCCGCGCCGGGCATGCCGCCTTACAAGACCGCCGAGACTTTCAACCGCAATTTCGAGCTGGGCCGCGAAGTCTCCGTGACGCGCGACGCCGTTGGCACCGTCAAGCGCCTGTCGATCGCCGTCGCACTCGACAATGGCCCGGACGGCAAGCCGCGCACGCCGCAGGAGATCGCCGCGCTGGAGACGCTGGTGAAGGGCGCGATCGGCTTCGATCAGGCGCGCGGGGACGTCGTCGCCCTGTCCGCCCGCAAGTTCGTCGAGAGCGCTGCGCCCGGCGCCGACCAGCCCTGGTATGAGGCGAGCTGGGTCCCGCTGGTGGCGCGCAACGTCTCGGCCCTGCTCGTGACGCTGCTCCTGCTGCTCGGCATCGGCCGGCCGCTGCTCAAGCGCTGGTCGGCCATGAAGGCGCAGCAGGACGAGGCGCAAGCGGAGCTCAACCAGCAACTCGGCGCGGAGATCCGGGCCGAGCTGGGCCGCTCGGCGGCGCATGACCCGGCCCAGCCGGTCACGCTCGACATGATCTCGGCGACCCATGACTATACCGACCGCGCCGCGCTCATCCGCAACTTCGTGAAGCAGGACCCGGACCGCGCCGCGCTGGTCGTGCGCGACCTGCTCAAGGACGGAGGCAAGGCCGATGGCTGAGGCCGATCCCGCGCGTCCGATGAGCGGCAGCGCCGCCGCCGCCGTGCTGCTCATGCTGTTCGACGAGGACGAGGCCGCGCAGATCCTCGCGCGACTGGAGCCGGACGAGGTCCGCCAGCTCGGCTATGCCATGTATGAGGTCGCCGATGTCGAGGTGCAGGAGGTCAATGCCGCGCTCGACCAGTTCGTGACCAAGGCCAGGGGCCGCACCACCATCGGCTATGGCGCCACCGCGCATATCCGCGGCGCCATGCACAAGGCGCTAGGGCCGGACCGCGCCGACAATATCCTTGCCAAGATCACGCCGCCGACCCGCTCGACCAAGCTCGCCATGCTCAAATGGATGGAGCCGGCGGAGATCGCCGCGATCATCGAGCTGGAGCATCCGCAGATCATGGCGATCGTGCTGGCGCATCTCGATCCGGCGGCGGCAGCAGCAGTGCTCCAACTCCTGCCGGCCGAGGCGCAGGAGGATGTGATCTATCGCGTCGCCACGCTGGGGCCGGTGAGCATCGAGGCACTCGACGATCTGGAAGCGCTGATCGAGAGCCGCTCGGCCGGCGGGCGGACGAGCTCCACCACCAAGCGCGGCGGCACCAGCGAGGCCGCCGCGATCATGAACAATGTCCGCAAGGATCATGAGCAGCGCATCATCAAGGCGCTCAACAAGCGCGACAAGGCGGTGGCCCAGTCGATCGAGGACGAGATGTTCATCTTCGAGAATCTGCTGGATCTCTCCGACAAGAATCTCGGCACGCTGATGCGCGCGGTCGATGCCGCCATCCTCGTCGTGGCGCTCAAGGGCGCCAGCGATGCGCTGCGGAACAAGATTCTCGGCAGCATGTCCCAGCGCGCCGCCCAGTCCATCCAGGACGAGATGGAGGAGCGCGGGCCGATGCGCCTCGCCGAGGTGCTGGACGCGCAGAAGCAGGTCATCGCCGAGGCGCGCCGCATGGCGGACGAGGGCACGATCATGCTGGGCGGCCGGGGAGACGATTATGTCTAGGATCTGGTCGGATCAGGACATGGCGGACGCGGCCCCGCTCGGCGGCTGGGGCCGGTTCGGCAGCGTCGGGCAATCCGGGAGCGGCTTCCGGTCGCTCTATGTGGAGAGCCAGGGCTCGCGCGCCTGGAACATCACCTATCCCGGCGAGCCGACGCATGTCGAGGAAGCCGAGGTCGCGCGGGTCGATCCGGTCGAAGCGGCCGCGCAGGAGGCTTTCGTCCAGGGCTTCCAGGAAGCGGAACGGATCACCCGCGAGGCGATGGAACGCGACAACGAGGCCCGCGTCGCGCTCGCCGCCGCTATCCAGCAGCTCGCGCAGGCCGGCGAGGGCACGCTGGCGGCGCTGCTGTCCGAGGCGGTCATCCGCCTTGTCACTCAGATCATCGGCGATGTGCCGATCGACGCGGCGATGCTCAAGGCGCGCTGCGAGGCAGTCGCCGCCTGCATCGACAGCGACGAGTCGCGCGCGGTGATCGAGGTCAATCCCGAGGACCTGCCACTGCTGGAGATGGAGCAGATCGGCGTTGCGCTCGCGCCCAATGCGGAGCTGCCGCGCGGATCGGTGCGCCTCGCCACCAGCGACGGCTGGGTGGAGGACGGCCCGGATGTCCGCCTCTCGCGCTTCAAGGCGCTGATGGACGATATGGAGGGCCGGCTGTGAGGCAGGCCCGCATCGCCCAGGCCGCCCGGCTGCTCGACCATTTCCAGGTGACGAGCCAGGCCCCGCGCCATGTCGGCCGGCTGGTCGGGTTGGACGCGGGCATGCTGGAGGCGACCGGCTTCTCCCGGCCGATCGGCGCGGGCGCGCGCATCCGCGCGGCGGACGGCCATCAGGTGCGCGTCGAGGTCGTCGGTTTTCGCGGCAGTCGCGCCTTGCTGGTGCCGCTCGATCAGGATGCGCCGCTGGAGCATGGCGCGCGTGTCGAGCCGGACAGCGCAGCCAACATGGTACAGGTTGGCGATGGGCTGATCGGCCGCGTCATCGATGCGATGGGCCAGCCGCTCGACCGCAAGGGACCGGTGCTCGCCAATGGCCAATGGCCACTCAATGGCGTGCGCGGCAATGTGCTGGACAAGGGGCGCGTTCTGGAGCGTTTCGATCTCGGCGTGCGCGCCGTCAATGCGCTGCTCACTGCCGGGCGCGGCCAGCGCATCGCCATCGTCGCGGGCTCGGGCGTCGGCAAGTCGGTGCTGATGGGCCAGATGATCGCCGGCACCGAGGCGGACGTGATCGTCGCCGGGCTGATCGGCGAGCGCGGCCGTGAGGTGAGCGATTTCCTCGAGACAAGGATCGGCGGCGCGATGCGCGCGAAGAGCGTGGTCGTCGCCGTGCCGGCCGACCATCCGCCGGTGCTGCGCCTGCGCGCCGCCGCCCGCGCCACCGCCATCGCCGAATATTTCCGCGCGCGCGGCAGGAAAGTGCTGCTGCTGATCGATTCGCTCACCCGCTGCGCCCATGCCCAGCGCGAGATCGGCCTGTCGCTGGGCGAGCCGCCGGCGATGAAGGGCTATCCGCCCTCGGCGCTCTCGCTCATCCCGCGCCTGGTCGAGCGCGCCGGGGTGGACATGCGCACCGGCGGCTCGATCACCGCGCTGTACACGGTGCTGGCGGATGGCGACGACAATGACGACCCGATCGTCGATACCGCCCGGGCCATTGTCGACGGGCATATCGTGCTCTCGCGCCAGCTCGCCGAGCAGGGCATCTTCCCGGCGATCGACGTCGGCAAGTCGCTCTCGCGCGTGATGGCGGACATCGTCGACGATGACCATCTCGCCGCCGCCGCCAATTATCGGCGGCTATGGGCGGCCTATGAAGAGAATCGGGACCTCATCCTGATGGGCGCCTATCGCCCGGGCAATGATCCCAATATCGACGAGGCCGTGCAGCGGCGCGGCGAGTTGCTCGATTTCCTGCGCCAGTCGAGCAAGTCGACGGTCGGCGCGGACCGCAGCATCGCCGATCTGATCGCGGAATTCGGCCGATGAGCCGGCTTCTCGAATCGCGCAAGCGGCTGCTGCGGGTCCGCGGCGTCCAGCACAGTCAGGCCGTGATCGCGCTCACCTGTGCGCGCGACGAAGCGAGCCAGATCGCCAGCAACGCGGAGCGCCTCGCCAAGGTGCGCGAGGAGCTGTTCGGAGAGCCCGGGCCTACATTTGGCGCGCATCTTGCTTCGCAGCGGGAGCTGGCCAGTCGCCTCGAACGTGCCGGCCGGCAGCTCGACGGCGCTCTCTACGATGCGCGGCTGCGGATCGACCAGCGCGACGCCGAGCGGGTCGTCGCGGACCGCGATCGCGAGATCGCCGAGCGACTGAAGGACAAGGCCAAGGCCACCCGCGAGGCGCGGCGCGAGGCCAGGCTGGCGGCTCTGCCGAGCTACCGGCGCATGCAGAACAGGGGATCGGGTCAATGATCGATTTTGCGGGTTTGGTGAGCAGGATCACGGGGCGCGGCGTGCTCGCGACCGTGATGAGCGAAAAGGGCGTGGCGACGGGCGATTCCTTTGCCGCGCTGGTCCGCTTCGCCGCCGAGACCGCGCCGCCGGCCACCCAGAACGGGCTGCGGCTGGTCGTCGACAATGCGCCGCCGCCGAACCCTTCCGATCCGGCCGCGCCGGGCGATCTGGCTGATGCGTTGGCGCCGACCATCGACACGCTGCCCGCAACGATCCTGGCGCCGGCCACCGCGCATCTGCCGGCTTCGCTGTCCGGGGGCAATGGCAGCGAATCGCTCGAGGAGGCAGCGGGCCGTGTCTATGAGATGTCCGCCCCGCGCCATGTTCCGAAGGCTGGAGCAAGCGGCTTGCCGACTCTGGATGGTCCGGTGGCGCATGAGCCGGCGCTTCCGGATGACATCATCGCGGACGCCGACCCCGTTCCAGCGGATGACGGCGATGATGCCGCTGCGGCATCGGATCAACCAGCCGGCACGGTGCTGCGCGCTCCCAATCCGTCCGACACGATGGCAGGCGCGTTGCAGCCCACTCCCCTTGTGCCCATCGCAGCCTCTCAGCCGGCGCCGCTCGCGGCACCGGCGCCCGCTGCCGACGGCCGGGCACCCGCTCGTCCGGTGCGGCCGGATCGGGTCATTGTCGCCCGTCCGAATGATCTGCAACCGCCCGTCATGGCGAACTTGCCCGCGCGTCCGGGTGGGGATGCTGCGCCTCCCGTCGCGTCCTCGCCGGCTGGTCCAAAAGATCTGCAGCCGCCTGTCGCGGCCCACCTTTCCGCATCTGCGGACGGCGATGTCGCGCTCGTTGTCACCGCCCCGCCAGTTCGTCCGGATGATCTGCCTTTGCCGGTCACGCCCAATCTTTCCGCACGTGCGGACAGCGATGTCGCGCTCGTTGTCGCTGCTTCGCCAGACCGTCCGAATGATCTGCCTCCGCCTGTCACGGCCAATCTTTCCGTACGCACGGAGGGCGATGTTGCGCCCGTTGTCACTGGCCCGCCAGATCGTCCGAATGATCTGTCGCTGCCCGTCACAGCCAATCTTTCCGCACGTGCGGACAGCGATGCTGCGCCTGTTGTCGCCGCGCCGCCTGCCCGTCCGAATGATCTGCCCTCGTCCGTCACAGCCAATCTCTCCGCACATGCGGATGGCGATGTCGCGCCCGGTGTCACCGTCTCGCCGGTCCATCCGAACGATCTGCCACTGCCCGTCGTCGCTAACCTTCCTGCACGGGCGGATGACGATGCTGCGCCCGTCACCATCGCTCCGCCGGCTCGTCTGGTGGATGCCTTCGTTCCGGTCGAGGCCGACCTGCCCAGCTCGCCTCAGGAGGCGGCTTGGGTCGGGACCGAGATGCCGGCTCGTCCGGATCAGGAGACCATGCACTTCGCATCCGGTCTCGCTGCGCCCTCGATGCCGCCGGTCCTTGTTCCAACTGCCGGGACAGCGACGGTAGGTTCGGTGACAGCCAGGGTCGCTGCCGCGGTTATGCCCACGATCGAGCAGCCGCCCACGCACCCGGCGGCTCCCATCCGGGTTGACGATGTGTCGCCGAAGGACGGACTGGCCGATCCGGCTTTCCTGGATGCTGAGGCGGGACGCGCGCTTGCGGAGATCGGAGCAGGCATCGCGTCGCCGCAAATGACACAATCGGAGGCGCCCGCGGTGGCGGAGGATATCGCGACAGAGCTTCGTGGGGCGCTGTCCGGCCTTCGTGTCGCGGGGCGCCTGATGCCGCCGCCGTCCGCCTCCAGCCCCGTGGTTCGGCAGCATCAGAGCCAGGTCGATGGTCGCCATGCCGGTGCAGGGTCGCCGGCTGCCGGCGATCGCGCAGACATGAATGTCGCGAGCCTCATCGGACGGAAGTCCGAGGACGTTCCCCAGCCAGCGGCGGCATCGCCCGGATTGGACCAGATCGCAGACCCGCTCGCCGCAGTGGCGTCTCAGCGCGGCATGGTCGCGCCGTCGGGATCGACCGAGCGGCCGACGCTCAGCACGGCAACGGTCGTGCCGCCAGCCCAGGACGCCACCGCCGATACGCTCGACGACCGGGTGATCGACATGGGCGTCTCCGGCCAGTGGATCGACCGCATGGCGCGTGAGATCGCCACGCTGGCGCAGGGCGGCGGCCATGGCCGCTTCGTGCTCAATCCGCCGCATCTGGGCCGGCTCGACGTCGAGGTGGCGCTGGATCGGGATGTCGCCAATATCCGCATGACCGCCGAGACCGATGAAGCGGCGCGGCGCCTCAACGATGCGCGGCCGGCGATGCAGGCCGATGGCCGGCTGACTGCTCTGGCGATCGGCAGCTTCACGATCGAGAAGGCGCATGGCCAGTCCGATCTCGCGCGCGATCAGGACGGCGGGCAGCGGGCTGGCGGCGAGTTGGCCGGACAGATGCAGCAGCAGAGCGGCGGCGGCCAGGGACAGGCCAGCGGCCGCCCGGCCGATGATCAGCGGCGCGGCGATTGGACCAACCGCTTCACCCGGAACGAAACGACGCGGCAAGGAGGCGAGGACGCGCCGGCGTCCGCGCGCAATGGCGGCGATGGCCGCGTGCGCTTCGCCTGAGGCCCATGAGGGAGCAGAGCAATGAGTGACTCGGCAGACAAGGCGGCCTCCAGGAAAGGCGGCAAGAAGAAGCTGATGATGCTTGCGGGCGGCATCCTGCTGCTCGGCGGCGGTGGGGCGGCGGCGGGGTTCATCGCGGCTGGATCGATGCATGGTGGAAGCGCCGCGACCGAGGATCCCTTCAAGCCCCGGCTCGTGCCCAAGGGCGGCGATCCGGAAGCGGTCGCCAATGAATGGATCGCCAAGGCCAAGGAAGCCGGCGAGAGCACCAGCCTTCGCGAAGGCGCCGGCGTTGATCTGCCGCGTCCGCGCGATTCGTCCGCCTATCAGGCGACCTATTTCCAGATCCCCGCGCCCTTCACCACCAACATGGCGGACAGCGCGGCCTTCGCGCAGATCTCGATCGCGGTCTCGACCTATTATGACGCGCGCGTCATCCAGGCGGTCCAGACGCATGAGCTCGCCATCCGCTCGGCCATCCTGCTGATGCTCGCGCAGGAGCAGGAAGCCGTGCTCCAGACGCCGCAGGGCAAGGAGCAGCTGCAGGCGAAACTGCTCAAGATCGTTAACGATACGCTGAAAGCGAAAACCGGCTTTAGCGGCATCGATAACGTTTATTTTACCAATTTCGTTATTCAGTAGCGGCGTGACCGGCGTGGGCCGGATGGGGACGAACGCCGATGCAGAATGTGCAGCCCTATGCCTTCGGACGGCAGGCCAGTGCGCCCGCTGCGCCGATCGACGGACTCGAGAGGCTGGGCGAGCGCCTGGCCAGGCGCCTGCGCGCGATCATCGAGCCCTATAGCAGCGGCCGCCCGGCCGTGACTGCCCGGCCGCTCGACAGCACGATGTTCATGATGTGGGACGCGTCCGTCCCGCATTTCGTCAGCCTGTCGCTTTACCGGCTGCACCCGATCAAGGGACCGGTGACGCTGCGTATCGATGCCGAGCTGGTGTCGACGCTGGTCGATCGCTTCTATGGCGGCGCCGGGCCGCGCATGGCGCGCGCGCGCCAGGAATTCACGCCCACCGAGGCGCGGCTCATCGCCCGCCTGTCCGACCAGATCGTCAAGGCGCTGGCCGAGAGCTGGGCCGATATCGTGCCGCTCGAGCCGGTTCTTGCCGGGCGCGAGACCAATGTCGCCCAGGCCGCGATCATGGCGGGCGAGGCCGAGGTCCTGGTGCAGGCCTTCGAGGTCGATCTGGGCGAGCGCGACCGGCGGTCGATCGAGATCGTCTATCCGCGCGACGGCTTTGCGGGGATCGAGATGATGGCGGGCGAGCGCGGCGGCGATCGCGCCCAGGACCTTGCCGGCCCGTCCGATCCTGCATGGCAGGCCCGGCTCGGCGCGCGGCTGGAGGAAGTCCGCCTGCCGGCGCGCACGGTGCTGGCGCGGCCCAATCTCAGGATGGCGGAGCTCGTGGCGCTCAAGCCCGGCGACGTCATCCCCATCCACATCGCGCGCAGCCTGCCATTGCTGATCGGCGACCGCGTGTTCGCGCACGGCACGATCGGCGAGCAGGATGGCTGTGCGGCCTTCATGATCGAAAAACTGGCCTGAGGACAATCACGAGATGAGCGACATGAGCGAAGCTCCCCAGCTGGAGCGTGACGGCGCGGCCGATGCCGGCTTCGGGCGCAACATGCGGCTGCTGGCCGACATTCCGGTCCGCATGTCGGTCGAGGTCGGCTCGACGCAGATGCGTCTGGTCGACATCATGGCGCTGGCCGAGGGCAGCGTCGTGCAGCTCGACCGGCAGGCCGACGAGCTGCTCGACATCATGGTCAACGGCACGCTCGTCGCGCGCGGCGAGGTGGTGACGGTCAATGGCCGCTATGGCGTGCGCGTGGTCGAGATCGCCTCGGCCGAGACGCGCCTCGCCGGCATTGAGCGCCGCGCATGAGCGCGCTCGGCTGGTATTTCCTCAAGCTGCTCATCCTGCTGCCCATGGTGGGCGGCATGGCCTATGGCGCGCTGTGGCTGTGGCGGAAGTATCAGCCCGGTATGCTGGCCGGCCAGGGCGATCGCGCGGCGAAGCTGGTCGAGGCGCTGCCCATGGGCACGTTCGGCAAGCTCGCCGTGGTGGAGTTCGAGGGCAAGCGGCTGCTGCTCTCCGTGACGCGCGGCCGGATCGAGAAGCTGGCGGAGAGCGATATCCGCCATGGGTGAAAGCCAATCTTCCCCTATTGCACCGGCATGTGCTCCTGCGAAGGCAGGAGCCCAGAGCGCATGGGCGGTTCGCTGCCGCCCTGGGCTCCTGCCTTCGCAGGAGCACGGCTTAGGGCTGGCCGGCATGCTGCGTGCCCTGATCGTGACGATCCTGCTCGCCTTTGCGCCGCTGGCAGCAAATCCCGCCATGGCCCAGCAGGCCGCGCCGCCGCCCACGGCGCAGGCGCCCGGCACCGGCACCATCCAGCCCGGCGCGCAGGAAGCCTCGGGCGGCCTCACCCGCGCGCTCGACGACATCTCGGGCGAGGGCCGCCCGCTCTCGCTCTCGCTCCAGATCCTCGTCCTCATGAGCCTGCTGACGGTGCTGCCGTCGCTGGTGCTGATGATGACGAGCTTCACCCGCATCATCATCGTTCTCTCGCTGCTGCGCCAGGCGCTCGGCCTTGCCCAGACGCCGCCCAACCAGGTGCTGGTCGGCCTCGCGCTCTTCCTCTCCATGTTCGTGATGCGCCCGGCGATCGACCAGATATCCGCCAGTGCCTACACGCCCTATGGCGAGGGGCGGATCAGCATCGAGGAGGCGATCCAGCGCTCGGGCAAGGTGTTCCACGGCTTCATGGTCAAGCAGACCCGCCAGAGCGACCTCGCGCTTTTCCAGGGCCTGGCGAACGCCCCCGCGATCAATTCGACGGCGGACATCCCTTTCACCATCCTGCTGCCCGCCTTCGTGACCAGCGAACTCAAGACCGCTTTCCAGATCGGTTTCATGATCTTCCTGCCCTTCCTCATCATCGACCTTGTTGTGGCCTCGACTCTGATGGCGCTCGGCATGATGATGCTCTCGCCCACCATCATCTCCATGCCCTTCAAGCTGCTGCTGTTCGTGCTGGTGGATGGCTGGGCGCTCACCATGGGCAGCCTCGCGGGGTCCTTCGCGACATGAAGGATAGGGCCATCATCTCTTTTCCGTTCGCCCTGAGCCTGTCGAAGGGCAGTCCTTTTCTTTTGCGCGCGAGGAAGAAGGAAGAACGGGACTTCGACAAGCTCAGCCCGAACGGTCGGGAAAAGGGGTGCTGAGCCATGGAAAATGGTGATTTCTTCATCGCCCTCGCGCAGCAGGCGCTGTGGATCGCGGCGCTCGCCACCGGGCCGATCCTGATTCCGGCGCTGCTCTGCGGCGTCATCATCGGCATGATCCAGGCGGCGACCTCCATCAACGAGGCGACGCTTTCCTTCGTGCCCAAGCTGATTGTGGTGGGCCTGACGCTGGTGCTGTTCGGCAGTGCGATCCTGATGCTGATCGCCGACTTCACGCGTGAGATCTTCGAGCGGATCCCGGACCTGCTGACATGATCGCACCGGGCTTCGCCGGGGTCGAGGCCCAGCTCTGGCTGTGGCTGATCGCGATGATCCGGCCCGGCGCTGCGCTCATTGCCGCGCCCATCTTCGGCGCGGCGGCGGTGCCCATCCAGCTGCGGATCATCCTGAGCCTCGCCATCGGCATGGCGGCGCTGAACAGCGTGACCTTCCAGATGCCGCCCGATGGGGTCGCCAGCATCGCCGGCGTGGCGCTGGTGGCGAGCGAGGCGGTGGCGGGCCTCGCGCTCGGCTTCGCGCTGCAGATCGGCTATGCCGCCGCCTTCGTCGCGGGCGAGACCATCGCCAATGCCATGGGCCTCGGCTTCTCCTCCATGGTCGATCCGCTGACCGGCCAATCGACGCCCGTGGTCGGCCAGTTCCTCGCGGTGATCGCTACCTTCATGCTGCTCGCCATGGACGGGCATCTGTTGCTGATCCATTTCATCGTGGCGAGCTACCAGGCGCTGCCGCCCGGCGGCCTCATGCCGGCCAGCGCCTTCAAGGCGATCGCGGCCTTCGGCGGCACCATGTTCGCGGCAGGCGCCACCATCGCGCTGCCGGTGGCCTTCACGCTCATCCTCGTGCAGCTCGTCATGGCGATGCTGGCGCGCACCGCGCCCTCGCTCAACCTGTTCGCCGTCGGCCTCCCGGCGACGCTGCTCGCGGGCCTCGTGCTGCTCGCCATCGCCGCGCCGGTCCTCGCCGAGTCGATCACCGATGCGCTGCGCGCCAGCCTCGACTTCGCCCAGCAGCTCGCGGGAGGCTGAGCCATGGCGCAGGAAGGGCCCGGCGGCGAGAAGACCGAGAAACCGACAGCCAAGCGGCTGAAGGACGCCGCGGAGAAAGGCGACATCCTCCAGTCGCGCGAGCTGTCGACCGCGCTGGTGGTGATGGCCGGCATCGGCTGGCTGGCCCTGGCCGGTCCGTCGCTGGTGGCGGCCATGCGCGAAATGCTGACGCAGGGACTGCGCTTCGACTCCAGCGACATAGCGACCTTCGCGCCGGAGCAGCGCGCCGCGCATCTGCTCGGCACGATCGCCCTGCCGCTGGGCGGCGTGCTGCTCGCGACGCTGGCCGCTGCCATCGCCGCGCCGGCGCTGCTCGGCTCGCTCGGCTTCCGCCCCCAGGCCTTCCAGCCCAAGCCCCAGAAGCTCAACCCGGCGAGCGGCCTCAAGCGCATCTTCGGCATGCAGGGCCTCATCGAGCTGGTGAAGTCGATCGCCAAGGTGGCGCTGATCGGCTCGATCGGCGTCTATCTGCTCTGGCAGCGTATGGACGCGATCCGCGGCATGAGCCGCAGCGACATCCATGCCGCCATCGGCGAGCTGGGCTCCATCTTCATCCTCGTCGCGCTGCTGCTGGCGGGATCGCTGTTCATCATTGCCGGGATCGACGTACCGGCCCAGATCATCCAGCGCACCCGCCGCCTCAACATGAGCAGGCAGGAGGTGCGCGACGAGCACAAGGAAAGCGAAGGCTCGCCCGAGAACAAGGCCGCGATCCGCCGGCGGCAGATGGAGGTGCTCAACGGATCGGTGCGCAAGGCCGTGCAGGAGGCCACGGTGGTGCTTGCCAACCCGACCCATTTCGCCGTCGCGCTGCGCTACCATCCCGGCCGCGATGCCGCGCCCATGGTGGTGGCGCGCGGCGTGGACGAGATCGCGGCCGCCATCCGCGGCTTTGCCGGCGAGAAAGGCCTGCCGGTGCTGCATTATCCCGAGCTGACCCGCGCCATCTACTTCACCTCGCGCGCCGGGCAGGAGATCGACGAGCGGCTGTTCATGGCGGTGGCGGCGGTGCTCGCCTTCGTGTTCCGCGTCGAGAACCGCATGGCAAGCGAGATGGACCGCCCGCATATCGACCTGCCGGCCGCGCTGCGCTTCGATGCCGAGGGGCGTAATGTCGTGAATTAAAGCTTAGCCGATCCTGTCCGTATTCTGTTCATGGGGACGAGCTAGATGGTGGAATGCCATGAGTGAGTTCATTCCTCGGACGGAGCCGGTCTCGGCTGTCGGCAGCGCCACGGAGCGCGGCCTCGCGCCCATGCGCGTGCCGAAAGTGGCGCCCGGCGCATCGGTCGCGGGGGACAAGGCCGCCGACCAGACCGTGACGGAACGCTCGACGCTCCAGGCAAGCTATGCAGAGATCAGGCAGCGTATCGCCTCCGTGCTGGCCGGGCTCTATCCGCCGCGCGTCCCGGTCGCGCAGGCCGTGGCGACCGCGGACGGGACGATCAGCGCGCTGATCCCGCAGCCGGTCATCGTGCTGCCCATGCCGCCGACGGACCCGGACATGATCGCCTTCGTGGCGCAGGTGGCGCAATCGCTGGCCGAGCGCACGGCGCAGGCGCGTGTCGCCCATGGCGGCCTGCGCGGCGCGACGGTCGAGGCGGCGCTGGTCTAGCGCCATCCCACCCGAATCAAAGCAACATGCGCTCCTGCTTTCGCAGGAGCACTGATTCCATTTAACCCAGACGACCCTAAAGCCCGCCCGCTCCCCGCCGTTCTAACGGCCAGAAGGGGACAGCTCATGGCAACCAATGTCGCAGATTCACTGAGCAGCGCGCTCGGCCTCAGTTCCGGGATCAACACGGCGCAGCTGGTGAGCGATCTCACGGCGGCGGCCTTCGATCCCAAGCAGCAGGCGGTCAGCAGCCGCGCATCGACCAACAATGCGCGCATCTCCGCCCTTGCTTCGGCGAAGAGCGCGCTCAGCACCTTCTCGACCGCGCTCACCGAGCTGCTCAAGAGCAGCGATTACAAGGGCCAGCCCGTCTCCAACGATCCGACGATCGTGGCGGTGAGCCCGCTGGCCGGCGGCAACCCCACCGGCCTGCCCGCGCAGATCGAGGTGAAGCAGCTCGCCTCGGGCCAGGTGCTCCAGTCGATGGCGCTCGGCGCGGCCAATGCGGTCGCCGGAACGGGCACGCTGACGCTCGGTGTGGCCGGCGAGAGCTATGATATCTTGCTGGCCTCGCCCGCCAACACGCTGGCCGATCTGGCCTCCGCCATCAACGGTTCGGGGTCGGGCGTCACCGCGTCCATCGTGACCGACCAGTCGGGCGCACGCCTTGTGCTCAAGGGCCCGAGCGGCGCGGACAAGGCCTTCACCCTGACCGCCGGCACCGATGCGGATGCCGATCTGCAGCGCTTCACATGGGACGGCACGGCGGGCAGCATGGCGCGCAGCCAGTCCGCGCAAAATGCCCAGATCGCGATCGACGGCGTGGACCTGGAGTTCGCCACGAACGAGATCACCACCGCGATCCCCTATCTGCGCATCGACCTCAACAGCGCGGCGCCGGGCAGGACGGTGACGATCGCCACCAACCAGCCGACCAGCACCATGAGCGATCTCATCCAGGAGATCGTGACTGCCTACAACAACCTCAAGAGCGCGCTCAACACGGCCACCCAGTCGGACCCGACGGGCGGCACGGTCGGCCTGCTGACCGCCGATTCGGGCATGCGGGAGATGGCGCGGCGCCTGGCCACCTTCGCCAGCACGCCGCTTGCCGCCAGCGGCACCTATCGCACGCTCAACGATCTCGGCGTCTCGACCAATCGCGACGGCACGCTGTCGCTCGATGCCGATCGGCTGGCCAGGGCGCTGGCTGACGATCCCGCCGGCGTCACCCAGATGCTCAACCCGACCGTGCAGAGCGCGGACAATCCGGGCGTGGCCGGCGCGCTCAAGAGCATCACCGACTATCTCAGCGGCACCGACGGCCCGCTCGCCAGCTCGGAAGCCACCTATACCAAGATGCGCGATGCCCTGCAGGACCAGCTCGACAAGCTGGGCGACCAGCGCCAGGCCTATTCCGAGCAGCTGACCAAGACCTACAGCGCGATGCAGTCGCGGCTGCTGCAGTTCAAGGCCACCCAATCCTATCTCGAGCAACAGATCGCCGTCTGGAACAAGAGCGGCGACTGAGACGTTCGTTCGGATTCGCGAAAAAATACAAGGGAAACAGCATCATGCACATGGCTCAGACTTCCATCAGGGCGCTCCGCAGCTATGCCGCCGTCGACACCGGCAGCCGCGTGGAAGGCGCGAGCCCGCACCAGCTGGTCCGCATCCTGTTCGAGGAGCTGCTGCTGGCGCTCGATGCCGCCGCGCTGGCGCTGCGTGCGGGCGACCGGCACAAGAGCCTTGATCGCCAGACGCGGGCGCTCACGCTCCTGCATGCGCTGGAAAGCAGCCTCGATTTCGACAAGGGCGGCGAGATCGCGCTGAGCCTGGCGACCATCTATCGCGAGGCGCGACGGCGCGTCCTCACGGCCACCGCGACCGGCGATGCCGGCCCGATGGAGCAGGCGCGCGGCTTTGTCGCCGATATCGCCGAAGCGTGGAACCGGATCGCCTAGAGAGGGAGGGAAAGTTGAGCCCTTCGACAGGCTCATAGCACGGCATCCATCTACCGGCACAGGCCCTCAAGTCACGATTCCACTTTGCGCTCGGGCAATGGGGGCGATAGGCATGCCCTCATGTCCACCGCCGCCGATGCTCCACCCGCGCTGCCCGAGACGCTCGGTCCGGAATGGCGCGATGCGCTCGCCGATGAGTTCGCCGCGCCTTACATGGCCGATCTCAAGCGCTTCCTGGTCGAGCGCAAGGGCGCCGGAGCGCGCATCTTCCCGCGCGGCAAGGACTGGTTCAACGCGCTCGCCCTGACCCCGCTGCCGGCGGTGCGCGCGGTGATCCTGGGGCAGGACCCCTATCATGGTCCGGGCCAGGCGCATGGCCTGTGCTTCTCCGTGCCGCCGGGCGTTCCGCCGCCGCCGAGCCTCGTCAACATCTTCAAGGAACAGCGGGACGATCTGGGCATCTCGCCGCCGGGCCATGGTCATCTGGTCCATTGGGCCGGGCGGGGCGTGCTGCTGCTCAACAGCGTGCTGACCGTGGAGATGGGCCGGGCCGGCGCTCATGCCAATCGCGGCTGGGAGCGCTTCACCGATGCCGTGATCGCGCGCGTTGCCGCACTGGAGACGCCGGTCGCCTTCCTGCTCTGGGGCGCCTATGCGCAGCGCAAGGCCGGTTTCGTGACCGATGTTTCGCAGGGCGGGCGGCATCTGGTGCTGCGTGCGGCGCACCCCTCGCCGCTCTCCGCGCACAATGGCTTCTTCGGCTGCCGGCATTTCTCGAAGACCAACGCTTTCCTGGAAGCGCAGGGCCGCGCGCCGATCGACTGGACCTTGCCTGCTGCCGGGTGACGGAGTCTCGGGTCTCCACCTCACCGCCCGCACGATCATGGAACGGCACATGATACGGCCCTTTCCACGCCGTGGAAGGGCTGCGTGCTTCCCTCTCCTTCGCTGTTGCGGCAGGGATAGCGGCTGCTTCAACCGATTCGGACCCACTGCCCATGGCTTCCGGCCTTGCCGCCCTGCTCGATGATGTCGCCGCGATCGCCCGCCTCGCCGCTGCCTCGCTGGACGACGTCTCCGCCGCCGCCGGCAAGGCGAGCGTGAAGGCGGCCGGCGTGGTCGTTGACGATACCGCCGTCACCCCGACCTATGTGACCGGCTTCTCGCCGCAGCGCGAGCTGCCGATGATCTGGCGGATCGCGCTCGGCTCGCTGCGCAACAAGCTGCTGATCCTGCTGCCGGTCGCGCTGCTGCTGAGCAGCCTGCTGCCGGCCGCCATCATCCCGCTGCTGATGCTCGGTGGCGCCTTCCTCTGCTTCGAGGGAGCCGAAAAGATCATCGAGGCCTTCCGGGGCGGCCATGCGGCGGTCGAGGAAACGGAGATCGACGATCCGGCGCGGCTGGAGCGCGAGAAGGTGAGCGGCGCGATCCGCACCGACCTCATCCTCTCGGCCGAGATCATGGCGATCGCGCTGTCGGACGTGGCGAGCAACCCTCTGCTCACCCAGGCGCTGGCGCTGATCGTGGTCAGCGTGCTTGTGACCGGCGCGGTCTACGGCGTGGTGGCGCTCATCGTGAAACTGGACGATATCGGGCTGCATCTTGCCGGCAAGCGGTCGAGCCTGGTCCGGTCGCTCGGGCGCCTGCTGGTGCGGATGATGCCGGCGATCCTCGGCGTGCTGGAGACTGTCGGCATGGTGGCGATGCTGTGGGTCGGCGGCGGCATCATCCTGCACGGGCTGGAGGCCTCGCCCTTCACCGCCCTGCCGCACGCCATCCATGATCTGAGCGCCGCCATCTCCCATAATGGCATCGTCGTCTGGACGATCGGCGCCGTGCTGGCGGCCGTCACCGGCTTCCTGATCGGGCTGGTGATCGTCGGCGTCGTGCATCTCGTCGCGAAGCTGCGCGGCGCGCATTGAAGCCGGTTCAGCGCGGCTCCGGCTGGCAGCCATAGCCCTCGCGCATGCGCGCCGCACGCCGGGCGAGCAGCGGGACGGACGCGGTCACGCGCCGCGCCTGCGGATCGTCGGCGTAGCGGACCAGTCGCATCCATGCGATGCCGATCAGGTCCTGACGGCAGCCGGCAAGGTCGCGCCCGGCGATGTAGCGGCATGAGCAGGTGAGGCGTGCCGCGAGGCCGGCCGCCTGATCCGCGCGCTGCCGCCAGCCGGGCCAGGCGAGCGCGCCCGCCAGGAGCAGCACCGCCAGCCCCGTCCCGAGCACCCAGCGCGTGGCGCGATTCGCAATCATGGCGTCCCCTTTTCCGATGCGGCGTGATAGGGCCGGGCGCGATGAGGTTCAAATCGCTTTGCCACCGGGCCCTGCCGCTTGCCGCTTGTGTCATGCTGGCCGGGCCGGGCGCATCGCAGGCGGACCGGGCGGCTTCCTATACGATCCTCAAGGATGCGCCGGGCGTTTCCGCGCAGGCGCTGCAAGCGGCCATCGATCCGCTGTTCGGCACGGCGCAGGAGAATATCGGGGAGACCCGCGCGCTCGTCGTCATGCGGCGCGGCGAGATCATCGCCGAGCGTTATGCGCCGGGCTATGGGCCGCGCAGCCGCTTCCATGGCTGGTCGATCGCCAAGACTGTGACCGGCCTGCTGGTCGGCCTGATGGTCTCGGACGGACGGCTGGCGCTCGACGATCCGGCGCCTGTCGCGGACTGGCGGCAGGCCGGCGATCCGCGCGCGGCGATCACGTTGCGCGAGCTGATGCAGATGCGCTCCGGCTTGCAGAATGCCGAGATCTGGCATCCGGCCCCCCGCAGCGATCCGCTCGACATGCTGGTCGGCGAGGGCGCTGCCGATCAGGCCGCTTTCGCTGCGGGCAAGCCGTTGGTGCATCCGCACGGCGCGCGCTTCGCCTACAGCAGCGCGACGAGCATGCTCCTCTCGGGCATCGTCGGCGAGACGCTCGCGCCCGGCGGCGATGCGGCCGCGCGCCACGCGGCGATGACGCGCTTCATCGCGGCGCGTTTCGCGGGGCCGCTGGGGCTGGAGCGGTTCGTCGCCGAATATGATGCGCGCGGCACGCTGATCGGCGGCCTGCTCATGCATATGAGCGCGCGCGACTATGCCCGGATCGGCGAGCTGATCCGTCTGCGCGGCCGCGTGGGCGGGCGGCAGGTCGTGTCGGACCGATGGTTCGATTTCATGCTGGCGCCCTCGCCGGCCAATCCTGCCTATGGCGGACAGATCTGGCTCAACCGCGCCAGCGATGTGACCATGCTTTTCCCGGGCGAGGCGCGGCCGGACATTGCCGGCGCGGTGGGCAATCGCGGGCAGTTCCTGCTCGTCTCGCCGGCGCAGGGGCTGACGATCGTCCGCCTCGGCAATACCGGCGCCGCCGAGATGCCCGCCTTGCGCCGCGCGATGGCCCGGCTGGTGCGGCGCTTTCCCGTGGGGTGAGCGTTGGTGCGCGGATCGGTGCCGCGCGGGTGGAACCCATCCGGATCAGATAAAGGCAGTGCACCTGCGCAAGCGAGCTCCCTGTGCCGCTCCTCCGTTCGCCCTGAGCCTGTCGAAGGGCCATCCTTCTTCTTTTGAACGCCAGATGGGAGAAGAAAAGGAAAGCCCTTCGACAGGCTCAAGATGAACGGGGTTTTGCTGGATCGTTCCCGCTTGTCTCGCGCGAGCAGGAAACCGATGCCGCCTTGGGCTGCACTCCCGAACTCTTCCCTTCACCCACACCGCTCGAAGCGCTGGGTGCGGCCTTGGTTGGTGCCGTCGCGCAGCAGGACGGTGCCCTGTCGGCAGGTCTTGCCGTCCTTCACCTCGCCCGGGCTCACCACCACCAGGCCATGGTAGCGCCCGGCGATCCAGGTCTGAGCCTCGCCGTCGGTCATTGCCTGCGCCACCGCATCGGCGACGCTGGGGATCAGCAGGAAATTGCCCGAGCTGACGATGGCCTCGTCGGGTGGAGCCGCGAGCCGGGTCTCCTCGCGCGGGGGACGCGGCGCGATCGCCTCGCCCTCGGCGATCGGCAGGCTGGCGCGGGGCGCGGGCGCAGCGGCCGGCGCGGGCGCACGTTGGGCGATCACGGCGCTCAGTCGGGTCGGGGGGCGCTTGGTCGGGATGACGGTCGGCGCGCCGGCGGACGGCGTCACCGGTCCCTTGGTGAAAGCCGCTTCGCGCTCGATGATCGAGGCCGACACGCTCTCGCCGCTCGCCAGCGCCGCGCGGCTGGACCAGAGCCAGCCGGCGCCGCCGATGACGAGCGCGACGCTGCCGAGAATGCCGATGAGGATCATTAGCCGGGCGCCGAAATCGAGGCGCGGTGGGGGGGGCGGCGCAGCCTGACGCTCCGCCCGGATTTCCTCGCTGGCCCGGTCGAAGCCGACCTCCAGCGATCCGACGGCGAAACGCCACCGGCTGCGCCGGGCGCTATAGCGTCCGATCGGGACTTGGTCGGCAAAGATGTCCGGCTGGCCCAGCGGCTGCAGATCGCCGAAGTGCTGCATCGCGGCTCTCCCTCATGCGATCTTTTGAAGGCAACCTAAGGTTAATTGCAAGGAAATATGGGCCGCGCTGCGACGGACGGAAGCCGGCCGGCCCGGTCTCAGCTGCCGTTGGGGCCGGGTCCGCCGGGCCCGGCGCCAGCCGCGCCGACCGTGCCGATATTGCCGAAAATCTCGTCGAGCAGGCTGCGCTTGCGGCCGAGCGTCGGTGTCTTGTCGCCGTTCGGGCTGAGGTTGGCCACCTGGTCGAGCGAGGTGTTGCGGTCGATGCTCGCGACATTGCCCGTGCCGTCGAACTGGACGGTCACGATCAGCTGGTCGGTCGGCCGGGGCGAGCCGAAAGCGAGCGAGCGGGTGTTGCGCGAGACATAATACCAGCGCTCGGGCCCGAATTGCGACGTGAAGGTCGGCCGGCCGAGCGCACCTTCGACCGAGGCCTTGTTGTCGATGCCGGGCAGCACGGAATCGACGATCAGCGGATCGGTGATGAAGCCCTGATGCGCCCGAATCTTCGTGCAGCCGCCCGCAAGTAACAGGATCGCGGCCGCGCCCGCGACCATCAGCGGTCGCCTCATGCCAAGCTGCATCCTGTTCTCCTGCGAAAAGGCCTGTCGAAAAAGCGTCATATCCAGTCTGCCGCCCATTGCATTGCCGGACGGCGCAATCAATATGCAATCGCCCGCGCGGGGGAAAGGCGCGGCTTTCCCCTGTGGGCTCGCCCTCCTGCCGCGACGAAGCTGAACCGAGCATGACCCTTCTCTCTTCTCTCTTCCCGCGCAAGGATGATCGCGCGGCGCTGCGCCCTCTCTATGCGGCGGTGGTCGCGCAGGCGCGGACGCCGCACTGGTATCTGGCGGGCGGTGTCGCGGATACGATCGACGGGCGCTTCGACATGGTGGCGTCCATCCTGTCGCTGGTGCTGATGCGCATGGATACGCTCGGCTTGAAGGGCGAGGCCGCCAGGCTCACCGAATTGTTCATCGACGATATGGAAGGGCAGGTCCGCCAGATCGGCTTCGGCGATCTGGTGGTCGGCAAGCAGGTGGGCCGGATGGTCGGCGCTTTGGGCGGCCGGCTCGCGGCCTATCGGGCCGGCCTCGCCGGGGAGGCGCCGCTGCGGGACGCGCTGGTGCGCAACCTCTATCGGGGCGAGGCGCCGGCGGATGCGGCGCTGGCGCATGTCGAGGATCGGCTACGCGCCTATGCGGCCGCGCTCGACGGGCTGGACGGAGCGGCCCTGCTGGCCGGCCGGCTGCCGGATTGAAGCGGCCGTGACGACGCCTGCACCCGAATTCTCGCGCATCGTGCGCCTCAACGAGCTAGGCGACGGCGCGCGCGAGCGGTTCCTGGAGGCGACGGCGGACGAGCGGGCGGCGCTGGCCCGGCGCTTTGGCCTGCGGGCGCTCGATGCCCTGGAGGCGCGGCTGCGCGTCGTGCCGGAAGCGGCCGGAGCGCGCGTCGAGGGGCGGCTGATCGCCGATCTGGTGCAGGCCTGCGTCGCGACGGACGAGGATGTGCCCGCCCGGCTCGATCTGCCTTTTGCCGTCCGCTTCGTGCGCGGGCTTGAGATGCCAGGCGCGTCCGATGACGAGATCGAGCTGAGCGAGGCCGATTGCGACCTGCTTCCGCTGGAGGACGAGCGCATCGATCTGGGCGAGACGGTCGCGCAGACCCTGGCGCTCAATCTCGATCCCTATCCGCGCACGCCGGATGCCGATGCCGTCTTGCGCGCGATGGGCGTGCTCCGTGAGGGGGAGTCGGGGCCTTTCGCGGCGCTCAAGGGGCTGTCGCTCGGCAAGGGTCATGGCAAGAGCTGACGGCGCAGCGTGGAGTGCCCCGATGTGAAAAATACCATGGAAGATCACATCACGATGTGATAACGGCGCGCCATGAGCAGTGATCTGATCGAAAAGGTGCGCGATCTCGTGCGCGAGGGTACATTGTCGCGGTCCGGCCTCGCCCGCGCGGCAGGCCTGCACGCCAACAGTTTGCGCCGGCTGGAGGAGGCCGACTGGAACCCCACCGCCGAGACGCTGGGCAAGCTGGAGGCCTATCTGTCCGCGCGCGAGCATGGCACCGCGCTCGCCAGCGCCGAGGAGATCATCAACGAGGCGCGCAACGGCCGCATGTTCATCCTGGTCGACGACGAGGACCGGGAGAATGAGGGCGATCTGGTCATCCCCGCCCAGATGGTGACGCCGGATGCGATCAACTTCATGGCGACGCATGGTCGCGGCCTCATCTGTCTGGCTCTTTCCCGCCAGCGTGTGGAGCAGCTCGGCCTCAACCTGATGAGCGCCAACAACGGCACGCGCCACGAGACCGCCTTCACCGTCTCGATCGAGGCGCGCGAAGGTGTCACCACCGGCATTTCCGCCGCCGATCGCGCGCGCACCATCGCCGTGGCGATCGACGCCTCCAAGGGCCCGCAGGACATCGTGACGCCCGGCCATGTCTTTCCGCTCATCGCGCGGGACGGCGGCGTGCTGGTGCGCACCGGCCACACCGAGGCGGCGGTGGATGTGGCGCGGCTCGCCGGTCTCAATCCCTCCGGCGTCATCTGCGAAGTGATGAAGGACGACGGGACCATGGCCCGGCTCGACGATCTCATCCCCTTCGCGCAGAAGCACAAGCTCAAGATCGGCACCATCCGCGACCTCATCGCCTATCGCCGCCGCAACGACCATATGATCCAGCGGCGCGCAGAGGTGGGCTTCACCAGCCGCTGGGGCGGGGAGTGGCGCGCGATCAGCTTCTACAACCGTGCGACCGATTCGGAGACGGTGGCGCTGGTCAAGGGCCATGTTTCGGCCGACACGCCGACGCTGGTGCGGATGCACCAGATCTCGCTCTTCGCGGACATATTCGGCGAGGATGGCCCGCGCTCGGGGCTGCTTGCCCGCTCGATGGAGATGATCGGCGAGGCCGGTGCGGGCGTCGTGGTGCTCATCAACCGTCGCCAGTCGGACGGCTACAGCCGTACGATCCGCGCACGCACCGTCGGCATGCCGGAAGTGCTCAAGACCGCCGAGGAGCTGCGCGACTATGGCGTTGGCGCGCAGATCCTCGCGGAGCTGGGCGTGCACGACATGATCCTGCTCACCAACAGCCACCATAATCTCATCGCGCTCGACGGCTATGACCTTGCGGTCGTCGAGGAGCGGCCGATCACCGGCCTCTGAGCGTGGCGGCGACCGCCGCGTGGGGGCTGGGGCTCGCCCTGCTCTCGGCCTTCACCTCGGCCTTCGCGCATGTGATGCTGAAGTCGGGCGCCAACAAGCTGGCGGCGCTTGCCTGGGTGCGCATCTGCGAGTTCGTGGTGGCGCTGCCCTTCGTGCTGTGGATCGGCCTGCCGCCCGCTGGCCTCTGGGTCTGGCTGATCGCGGCGGTGGCCGCCCATGCCATCTACCAGCTCATCCTCTCGCTTTCCTATTCGCTGAGCGACTTCACCGCCGCCTATCCGATCGCGCGCGGCTTCGTGCCGATCTTCACCGCGCTGCTCGGCATGGCCTTCCTGGGCGACCGGCTGGACGGGCCGGCGCTCGCTGCCATCGCCATCGTGAGCGCGGGCATCCTCTGCCTGGCGAGCGGCCGCTCCATCTCGTGCGCCGGCCTCGTCGCCGCCACGGCGACCGGCCTGCTGACCACCGCCTATACGCTGATCGATGCGAAGGGCGTGCGCGCCGCGCCGGACATGCTGACTTTCGTCGCCTGGTTCTTCCTGCTCGGCTCGCTGCCCATGCCGGCCGTGCTGTTCGCGCTGCATCGCGGCGCGGCGTCCGGGCTGCTGGCGGCGGATCGCAAGGCCGGCCTCTATGCGGGCATATTGTCCATCGTCTCTTTCGCGCCCGCGCTGTTCGCGCTCGGCCTCGCGCCGGTCGGCGCGGTGTCGGCGGTGCGCGAGACGAGCATCATCATCGGCCTGCTGCTCGGCATCGTGCTGCTGCGGGAACGGCCGGACCGGCGGCGCGTGTGCGGCGCGCTGCTGGTCACCGCCGGCATGATCGGCGTCATCGCCCGCGCCGCCTTCGCCTGATCGTTCCATGTTCCACATGCTCATCACCATAAGGAGTTCCGTCATGGCCAAGTTCCTCATCGTCGAGGCCCGCTTCTACGATCATCTCAACGACCTGCTCGTCGCCGGTGCCACGGCCGCGCTGGAGGAGGCGGGCCACAGGGTGGAAGTGCTGACCGTGCCCGGCGCGCTGGAAGTGCCCGGCGCCATCGCCATGGCAGCTGAGAGCGGCCGCTATGATGGTTTCGTCGGCATCGGCGTGGTTATCCGGGGCGAGACCTATCATTTCGAGGTCGTCTCGAACGAAAGCGCGCGAGGCCTCATGGCGCTGTCGATGGACGGCATCGCCATCGGCAACAGCATCCTGACGGTGGAGAACGAAACGCAGGCGCTGGTCCGCGCCGACCCCGCGCAGAAGGACAAGGGCGGCGAAGCGGCCAAGGCGGCGATTCGTATGCTGGAGATCGCAAGCAGCTTCCGCGATTGAGGGTTGCGCGGCTCGCGGAAGGGCTGGCACGCATATGCAATATCCCGTTTCTCGCGAGACTCTTATACCTCAACCGCTCTCGTTTTTTCCTTTCGGAGTCCGCCCCTTCAAATGGGACAATCATGTGCTCCTGCTTTGGCAAGGGTACTCAGTCCATTCCCCGCACCAGCGCGGTGAGCCCATAGTCGAAGCTAGCATCGAAGGAGAGCATCGCGTCCAGATAGGCGTGCATCGGGCCGTTCGCCTCGTAGCTCGACCAGCCGAGCACGAAGGAGATGACCGACGCCTCGCAGGTCAGCGCGTGCTGCTTGTCCAGCCCCAGCGCAATGAGCGGCGCGGCGATGCGCTCGGCATGGCCGGTCGGGTCAGAGGGGCTCGGCGCGATCGCGCACAGCCGGGCGCCGTCGCGATGCGCCCCGAAGGATGCTCGCAGGGCGCGACCGAAGGCGAGCAGCCAACTGCGCCAGTCCGGCACCGACGGCACCGCTGCATAGGCCCGGTTGTGGATCGCACGCGCCATCAGGCCGAGCAGCTCGGCCTTGTCCCCGACATGCCAGTAGAGCGCCGGCGCCTGAACGCCGAGCCGGGCGGCGAGCTTGCGCATGCTCAGGCCTTCCAGCCCGTCCTCCTCCAGCTGTGCGAATGCGGCGGCGACCAGGCGGTCACGATCCAGGGCGGGACGGGCGAGGCGCTCCATGCTTTGACCGATTGACTATTTAACACTGTTAAGTCAACATGGCATCCGGTCGAAGCTGTGGAGAGGATGGAGCATGGCCATCGAGTCGCCCTATGTGCGCAAGGCCTGGTATGTCGCGGCCTGGGCGCAGGACATCATCGTCGACACCCCGTTCGCGATCACCATCCTGGGCGAGCCGATCGTGATCTGGCGGACGCAGGCCGGCGGGCTCCATGCGCTGGAGGATCGCTGCGTGCACCGGCTGGCGCCGCTGTCGCTCGGTCGCTGCGAGGGCGAGCGGCTGCGCTGCATGTATCACGGGCTGCTGTTCGACGGTGAGGGCACGGTCGTGGAGATTCCCGGCCAGTCGCTCATCCCCGCTGCCGCCCGCGTGCGCCGCTATGCGGTGGTCGAGCGGCACAGCTGGATCTGGATATGGATGGACGAGGCCGGAACCGCCGATCCGGCGCTGATCCCGCCCGCTGTCGGCTTCGACGATCCGGACTATATCCTCGGCCACGGCCAGCTCGACTATGCCGCCGAGGCCCGGCTCATCAACGATAATCTGCTGGATTTCAGCCATCTTTCCTATGTGCATGCGAACAGCTTCGGCGCCGGACCGGAATTTGCGCATGCCGTCCCGGAGATCGTCCCGCTGGAGCGCGGTGTGCGGGTGCGGCGCTGGCTGCGGAACACGTTCGGCCAGAGCAACCGCAAGTCACTTGTGCCGATCGACGTGTGGCAGAGCTATGATTTCATGGTGCCCGGCGTGCTGCTGATGTGGAGCGGACAATATCCGCTGGGGACGGCCGATCGGCTCGGCAACGCGCCGCCTGCGATGGACGAGGCGATCGGCGCGCTCAACTTCACCAGCCAGGCCGTGACGCCGCTCACCGGCGAGACCGCCCGCTATTTCTTCTCATGGGGTCCGCACCGCCGCCATGGCGACGAGGCGATGCGCGACGCCATGATGGCCATGGCGGGCCAGGCCTTCGCCGAGGACAAGGCGATCATCGAGGCCCAGCAGCGTGTGATCGACATGACCGACGAACCGCGTGTGATGCCGACCGCGCATGATCGCGGCGTCACGCTGTTCAACCGGCTGGTGGCGAAGCTCGCCAGGGCGGACGGCGCGCCGGCCACGCGCGATGCCGCCTGACCGGCCAGCTCAGGCGGCCCGGGCCGCGTCGTAGGGCGGATAGTCGATATAGCCTTCGTCGCCCTGCGAATACCATGTCGCCATGTCGGCCGGCCCGGCCAGTGGCAGGCCGTCCCGGATGCGCTCGACGAGGTCCGGGTTCGAGATGAACGGGCGGCCGAAGGCGATGGCGTCGGCCCGGCCGTCCGCCACCGTGGCGGCTGCGTCCTCGGGCGTATATTCGCCGTTGAGGATGAGCACGCCCTTGAACCGCCTCCGGATCACTGGCGAGACGATCGGCTGCTCGCTCGGCCGGAAAGTTCCGCTCGGGCGTGATTCGCGCATCTCCAGGAAAGCGATGCCGATCTTGCCCAGTTCCTGCGCGGCATGGCCGAACAAGGCCTCCGGATCGCTGTCGATGACGCCGTTGACTTCGCCATTGGGCGAGAGGCGCACAGCCGTCCGCCCGGGCGAGACCGCGTCCGCGACGGCGCGCGTCACGTCGAGCAGCAGCCGCGTGCGATTGGCGACCGAGCCGCCATAGGCGTCCGTGCGGTGATTGGTCGATTCGCGCAGGAACTGGTCGATCAGATAGCCATTGGCGGCATGGATCTGCACGCCGTCGAAGCCCGCGCGGATGGCGTTGCGCGCCGCCGTCACATAGTCGTCGATGAGCGCGGGGATCTCGTCGATCCGCAGCGGGCGCGGCTCGACATGCGGCAGCTTGCCTTCATAGCTGTGCGCCTCGCCCGGCGCGGTGATCGCGCTGGCCGAGACCGGCTGCACGCCCGACATGGCGGGATGGACCAGCCGGCCCATATGCCAGAGCTGGGCGATGATGCGTCCGCCCGCCTCATGCACTGCCTGCACGACCGGCTGCCAGGCCGCGACCTGCGCCTCGTTCCACAGGCCCGGCGAGTAAGGCCAGCCCGCGCCCGCCACGCTGATCGGCGAGGCCTCGCCGATAATGAGGCCGGCGCTGGCGCGCTGCGCATAATAGGTCGCCATGCGCGGCGTCGGCACATGCTCGCGCGTCCCGCGGGCACGGGTCATCGGCGACATCACGATGCGGTTGGGCAGGCGCAGGTCGCCCGCGACAAGGGGATCGAACAGGCTGGTCATGTCATCTCCCTGAATAGATTTCGATTTGAAACGAGACTTGCGCGTGTCGCTCAGCTAAGGCCCCGCCATGGCGAGTTCAACCGAACCTTTGCTGCGCGTGCACCAAGCAAAACTTCCGGCGCTCGCCTTCCCCGCGCTGATTGCCGCCAATGTGCTGCTGGCGAGCGGTCCCTGGTTCGTGCGCGTCGCCGATACCGGGCCGATCGCGACCGGCTTCTGGCGGCTCGGGCTGGCCGTGCCGCTGCTCTTCGCCTTCGCCTTCGTCGGCACGCGGGGGCCGATCCGCCTCGATCGCCGGATGCTCCTCATCGTCGTGGGCGGCGGCCTGTTCTTCGCATCCGATCTCGCGAGCTGGCATCTCGGCATCGTCCGCACCAAGATCGCCAATGCCGCGCTGTTCGGCAACAGCTCCAGCCTTATCCTGCCCTTTGCCGGCATCCTCATCACACGCATCTGGCCGACCCGGCTGCAATGGGTGGCCCTTGCCCTCGCCGCGATCGGCGCCGTCATGCTGATGGGCAGCAGCTATGAACTGTCGAGCCAGAATCTGGTGGGCGACCTGCTCTGCCTGTTCGCCGGTTTCCTCTATGTCTTCTATCTCCTGTCCATCCAGAGCGTGCGCCAGTCGCTGCCGACCTGGTGGGCGCTGGCGCTCTCGTCGCTTGCCTGCGCGCCTCTGCTGCTCGCTTATGCCTGGCTGGCGGGGGAACGCATCCTGCCCGGCGACTGGCGGCCGGTCATCGCGCTGATGATCACGTGCCAACTGCTTGGCCAGGGTTTGATGGTCTATGCCATCGCGCATTTCTCGCCCCTGATCGTCGGCCTCGCGCTGCTCACCCAGCCGGCTGTGGCGGCGCTGATCGGCTGGCTGGCATTCGGCGAGCGGCTCGGCACGGTCGACTGGATCGGCGCGATCGTCATTGCCGCCGCGCTGGTGCTGATCCGCCTGCCCGAGCGCGTGCGCTCTCCACAACCCGGGTCCGATCGGCTAGGGGAAGGCGCATGATCGCACAGAGCATGACGGCCGGCCTCGCCGCGGACGAGACGCTCGACGCCCTGCGGCTCCGCCTGGCGCCGCTGGTCGCCGCCAATGCCGCCTTCGACGGCTGGTCGAAGGACGCCGTCGCGCTGGCGGCCGACCAGGCGGGCGTCGATCGCGACGTCGCCGCACTCGCCTTCGATGGCGGCGCTATGGCGATGATCGACGCCTGGTTCGCTGCGGTGGATGCGGCGATGCTGGAACGCTGCACGCCGGAGATGCTGGCCGCTCTCAAGATCCGCGCCCGCATCGCCGCGCTGGTCGAGGCTCGGCTCGCCATCCTGGCCCCGCATCGCGAGGCGCTGCGCCGGGCCCAGGCGATCCTGGCGATGCCGCATCATCTCGCCGCCGCCGCGCGGCTGGGCTGGCGCGCGGCGGACATCATGTGGCGCGCCGCCGGCGACACCGCCGTCGACTATAACCACTACAGCAAGCGCGCGCTTCTCGGCAGCATCTATGCGGCCACGCTGTTGGTCTTCGTGCAGGACGAGAGCGAGAATCTCGCCCAGACCCATGCCTTCCTCGCCCGGCGGATCGACGGCGTGATGCGCTTCGAGAAGGCCAAGACGCATCTCGCTTCCGGCGCCGACCGGCATTTCAGCCCGGCGCGCTTCATCGGGCGGCTGCGCTATCGGGGCGGGTGATAGGCCCAGCTTCCCCTGCCCAAATCCGTTTGGCCTGAGCTTGTCGAAGGGTTTCTTGGGACCATGACGGCGCTCAAAGGCATGCCGATTGGCGACCTCGAAGCTGAAATTCGACGCGACGGCGCGGACCGCCCAACGGCGCGCTTGTGCCGCGCGTTTGTTATTGATAATCACTCGCACAACACTGGAAAGTCTCTCATTTCGTGCGCCTCACCACTCTCGCTCCCAATCGCCCCGCTTATGTCGACAGCATCGACTGGAGCGCCATGTCCGACATGGACGGCAAGCGCTTGCGCGAGCTCGGCCTGTGCGAGGGCGCCAGCATCGAGCTGCTGCACCGCGCGGGCTGGACACGCGCCGGCGCCCATGCCTGCCGCGTCGGCCGCATGATCGTCGCGATGCGCGCGACTCATGCCGCGGCCATCTCGGTCCGCACCGAGCCCGCAACCGGAAACGGAGCGGACGAGTCCTGATGAGCCAGTCCGGCCTGATCGCGCTGGTCGGCAATCCGAATGCCGGCAAGAGCGCCCTGTTCAACGCGCTCACCGGGGCGCGGCAGAAGGTAGGCAACTATCCCGGCGTCACCGTGGAGCGCAAGGCCGGCCGCGTGCCGCTCACCGACGGGCGCACCATGGACATCGTCGACCTGCCCGGCACCTACAGCCTGGACGCCAAGAGCCCGGACGAGGAAGTCACCCGCAACGTCATCTTCGGCTATCAGGAAGGCGAGCGGCGGCCGGATCTGCTGGTCATCGTGGTGGATGCCGCCAATCTCGACAATCATCTGCGCTTCACGCTGGAACTGATCGCGCTCGGCATACCCTGTGTCGTCGCGCTCAACATGGTCGACCTGGCGACGCGCGACGGGCTGGAGCTGGACGCGAATCGCCTCGCCGAGGATCTCGGCGTGCCGGTCATCCCGACTGTCGCGGTGCGCCGGCGCGGGCTCGATCATCTGCGCGAGACGATTGCCGCCGCGCTCCCGGCGCATGTGCCGCCCCCTCCGGTCCGCCGCGACCATGCCGACCTCGACGAGGCGACGCTGCGCCGCGAGGCGCGGCGGATCGCCGCCCGCGCCATCGTCTCGGAGACCGCCAGCCGCCGCCTCACCGGCGCGGTCGACAAGGTGGTGCTGCACCCGGTCGCGGGGCCGGTCATCCTGCTCGCGCTGCTGTTCGTCATGTTCCAGGCGGTGTTCAGCTGGTCGGAAGCGCCGGTCGCGATGATCGAAGACGCCATGGCGCGCTGGAAGACGCCGTCCAGGCGGTCCTGCCGGAAGGCTTCCTGCGCGACCTCATCGTTCAGGGCGTGATCGCCGGCGTCGGCTCGGTGGTCGTGTTCCTGCCGCAGATCCTCATCCTCTTCTTCTTCATCCTGATGCTGGAAGCGACCGGCTACATGACCCGCGCCGCTTTCCTGATGGATGGGCTGATGGCCAAGGTCGGCCTCTCCGGCCGCGCCTTCATCCCGCTGCTCTCCAGCTTCGCCTGCGCGGTGCCCGGCATCATGGCGACGCGGACGATCTCGGATCCCAAGGACCGGCTCACCACCATCCTCATCGCCCCGCTGATGACCTGCTCGGCGCGCCTGCCGGTCTACACGCTCATCATCGCCGCCTTCATCCCGGACCGGACGGTCGCGGGCGGCGTGGGGCTGCAGGGGCTGGTGCTGTTCGCCCTTTACGTCGCCGGCATCCTCGGCGCGCTCCTCGCCGCGACCCTGCTGCGGCTGGGCGTGGTCAGGGGCAGCGGCGGCAGCTTCCTCATGGAGCTGCCCAAATATCAGATGCCGCTGTGGCGCGACGTGGCGCTCGGCCTGTGGCAGCGCGCCTGGATCTTCCTGAAGCGCGCCGGCACGATCATCTTCTTCACGACGGTCGTGCTGTGGGTGCTGCTCTCCTTCCCCAAGCCGCCGCAGGAGAGCGGTGTGCGGCTGGTCGACTACAGCATCGCCGGGCGCATGGCGTCCGGGCTCGAGCCGGTGTTGCGCCCGATCGGCTTCAACCATGAGATCGCGTTGGCGCTGATTCCCGCCATGGCGGCGCGCGAGGTCGCCGTTTCGGCGCTCGCCACCGCCAATGCGATCGACACGAGCGACGAGGACGAGCAGGCGCGCAGCCTGGGTGAGCGTCTGCAAGGCCGCTGGTCGCTGCCGACCGCGCTCGCCTTCCTCGCCTGGTTCGTGTTCGCGCCGCAATGCATCTCGACGATCGCCGTCACCCGGCGCGAGACCAATGGCTGGCGCTGGCCGCTGTTCATGGTGGGCTATCTCTTCGCGCTCGCCTATCTCGCGGCGGGAATCACTTACTGGACGGCTGTGTCGGCGGGCCTATAAGCGGCCGGATCAGTCCCTGATCCCAAGTCCCCGGAGAGCCCTATGGCAGGCAGCGTCAACAAGGTCATTCTCGTCGGTAATCTCGGCGCCGATCCCGAAGTCAAGAGCTTCGCCAATGGCGGCCGCATCGCCAATCTGCGCATCGCGACGTCCGAGACCTGGAACGACCGCCAGTCCGGCGAGCGGCGCGAGCGTACCGAATGGCATAATGTCGTCATCCGCAGCGATGGGCTGGTCGGCATCGCCGAGCGCTATCTGCGCAAGGGGAAGAAAGTCTATCTGGAAGGCTCCCTGCAGACCCGCAAATGGACCGACCAGAACGGTCAGGACCGCTACACGACCGAGGTCGTCCTGTCCGGGCCGGGCGCGGTGATGACGATGCTCGACAGTGGACCGGGCGGTGGCGGCGGTGGCCGGAGCGAGGGCTGGTCCTCGGGGGACGATGATTTCGGTGGCGGTGGCGGTTCGGGTGCGCGGAGCGGTTTCGCCGGCCGCGAATCCGGCGGCGGCACTGGTGGGCGCAGTGGCGGCGGCAGTCCCTTCAACGACGGCTTCGACGACGACGAAATCCCGTTCTGAACGCGCGCCGTCCGCGAGTCCCTCGCTGACCGGCGCTCCATATGCTTCGCCTTGCGACCATCATGCCTTGTTCCCCTTTCGTTCAAGGCGCTGAAATGGCATAAGGGCGCGCATGGCCGAGCCGTCAGGTCAGCACCGCAAGATCATCCATATCGACATGGATGCCTTCTATGCGTCGGTGGAGCAGCGCGACGATCCGGCGCTGCGCGGCAAGCCGCTCGCGGTCGGCGGGGGCGGGCCGCGCGGCGTGGTGGCCGCGGCCAGCTATGAGGCGCGCGCCTTCGGCGTGCGTTCGGCCATGCCGGGCGGGCAGGCGCGGCGGTTGTGCCCCGATCTCATCTTCGTCCCTGCGCGGTTCGAGGCCTATCGCGCGGTCTCGGCGCAGATCCGCGCGATCTTCGAGCGTTTCACCGACATCATCCAGCCGCTTTCGCTGGACGAGGCCTATCTCGACGTGACGGCCAACAAGCTGGGCATCGTCTCGGCCACCTATATCGCACAGGAGATCAGGCGGCTGATCCGGGAGGAGACCGGGCTCACCGCGTCCGCCGGCGTCTCGTGCAACAAGCTCATCGCCAAGCTCGCCTCGGACCAGAACAAGCCGGACGGCCTCTGCGTGGTGAAGCCGGAGGAGGCGGAGGCTTTCATGGCGGCGATGCCGGTCGCGCGCATCCATGGCATCGGGCCCGTCACGGCGCGCCGCATGGCGACGCTCGGCATCCATAGCGGCGCGGACCTCAAGGCCTGGCCGCTGGCCGCGCTGCAGCGTCATTTCGGCAAGTCCGCCGCCTTCTATCATGGCGCGGCGCGCGGGCTCGACGAGCGGCCGGTGCGCGAGCATGAGGCGCGCAAGTCGATCAGCGTCGAGGATACGTTCGCGAGCGATATCGGCGCGGAGGAGCAGCTGGTCGCGGCGCTGGACGTGATCGGCACGCGGCTGTGGGAGCGTGTCGCGCGGTCGGGCACCCATGGTCGCACAGTGACGCTCAAGATCAAGCTCGGCGATTTCCGTATCCTCACCCGCTCCCGCACGCTGCCCGCCGCGCCGGTCGATCGCGATGCGCTGCTGGCGGTCGGCGTCGCCCTGTTGCGCGCCCAGCTGCCGCTGCCGATCGGCGCGCGGCTGTTGGGGCTCGGCCTCTCGAACCTGGTCGAGAGCGATGCGGATGCCGCTGAAGCGGCGGATGATCCGCAGCTCATGCTGGCATTTGGGTGAGCGAAGGAGTGCTGCGGCCTTAAAGCTGCGGCCCCTGTACGTCTCGCGATCGTGGCGCGGCGGCGTTGGCCGTCAGCAGGTCGACCATGCCGGGCACCGGATTGCCTGCGCGCGCATAGTCGAGGGCGGACATGCCGGCGAGCCGGTCCTTGCGGTTGGGGTCGGCGCCCTTGGAGACAAGCAGGCGGGCCATCTCGATGTCGCGCATCTGGACGGCGCGGATGAGCGGGGTCTCGCCGCTGTCATTGGCGAGGTTGGGATTGGCGCCATTGGCGAGCAGCAGCTGTGCGCCTTCCACGAAACGCCGCTCCACCGCCAGCATGAGCGGGCTGAGGCCGGCATTGTTGGTGAGATTGGGATTGGCGCTGCGCGAGAGCAGATAGTTGGTGTAGATGAGGTCGCGCCGGCCGACAGTGATGAGCAGTGCCGTCTCGCCGGTGCTCTGGTCCTTGGTGTTGACCAGCGTGACGCCGGGCTGCTCCAGGAACTTGACGATCTCCGTCTGGTCCGATTTTCGGATCGCTTCGAGGAATTTGTAGCTCTGGGAGAATTGCGCGCCGGCGGGCGGAGCCGCTACAAGCGCAGCCATCAGCGCGATCATGCCGGCGCACAGGCGCCGGGCGCCAAGTGATGTCCGTTCGCGGCGATGCTGCGTCATCTGTGCGCTCCTTGCAGGATGTGGCCGGCCAATCCGGTTGCACTGGCCCCAATAGCAGGGCATGGCTTTGCCTGTCATGAACAATGCGCGCAAATTCTCTCTCTTCCTGCTGCCCTTGATACTGCTGGCGGGCTGCCAGGGCGGTGGCCCTTCGTCCGGCAATGCCGCCGTGCCGGAAGGCGATCTGGTGGGCGCTCGTATCGGCGGCGATTTCACGCTCGTCAATCAGGATGGCCAGCCCACAAGCTGGTCGGATTTCGCGGGCAAGTATAGGATCGTTTATTTCGGCTACACCTATTGCCCGGATGTCTGCCCGACCGACCTCACCCGGATCATGAGCGGCTACAAGCTGCTGGAGAAGAGCGATCCGGCCAAGGCCGCGAAGATCCAGCCGATCTTCATCACGGTCGATCCGCAGCGCGATACGCCGGCAGTGGTCAAGACCTATGTCGCCGCTTTCCATCCCCGGCTGATCGGCCTCACCGGCACCCCGGAGGAGATCGAGGCGGTGAAGAAGGCCTTCGTGGTGGTGGCGGGCAAGGAAGGCGATCCGAACGCGACACAGGACTATCTCGTCGCCCACAGCCGCACGCCCTATCTGTTCGGCCCGGACGGCAAGCCGATCGCGCTGATTCCCACCGGCGACCTGCAGGCGGGGCCGGACGCGGGCGGCGAAGGCTCGCCCGAGCAGATCCGCACGTTCCTCGAACGTTTCGTGCAATGAACTTCTGGGAGCAGCCGCTCGAGACGCTGGACCGCGCCCAATGGGAAGCGCTCTGCGACGGCTGCGGCAAATGCTGCCTGCACAAGGTGGAGGATGCCGACACGGGCGAGGTCTATCCCACCAATGTCGCCTGCCGGCTGCTCGACCGCGAGACGGCGCGCTGCGCCAATTATCGCCATCGCCGCGCCTTCGTGCCCGATTGCCTGCGGCTGACGCCGGCCAAGCTGCGCACCATCCAGTGGCTGCCCTCCACTTGCGCCTATGTGCGGCGCGCGCGGGGCGAGCCCCTGCCGGACTGGCACTATCTCGTCTGCGGCGATCGCGAGGCGGTGCATCGCGAGGGCCATTCGGTGCGCGGCTGGACCATTTCCGAGACGCTGGCCGGCGACCTGGAGCAGCATATTGTCGAGCGCGCGCTCTGAGCACTGGCTGCCGCTCGCCGAGGGCGAGGCCGTGCCGCTGGTCGTGCGGCGCCATGCCCGCGCGCGGCGGCTGCGGTTGCGCTTCGATGGCGTCGCGGATCAGGCGCTGCTGACCATCCCGCCGCGCCTGCCGCTGCGCGACGCGCTGGCCTGGGCCCATGGGCAGGCGCGCTGGGTCGAGGCGCAGCGCGGCCGTGCGGGCGGCGTCATCCGGCTCGGCGATGGCGTCATGGTGCCCGTCGAAGGCATGCCGCATGCGATCGTCGCCACCGGCAGTGCGGGGCGCAGTGTGCGATGCGAGGACGGGCGGCTGATCGTCGGCGGCCCGGCCGATCTGGCGGGCGGCCGTGTGCAGCGCTGGCTCAGGGCGCGGGCGCGGCAGCGGCTGACCGACGAGACGCGATCGATGGCGCAGGCACATGGCCTGCCGCTGCGCGACGTGTCGCTGGGCGATCCGCGCAGCCGCTGGGGAAGCTGCTCGGCGCGGGGCGACATCCGCTACAGCTGGCGGTTGATCCTGGCGCCGCCACATGTGCGGCTGGCGACCGTGGCACATGAACTCGCGCATCTGCGGCACATGAATCACGGGCCGGATTTCCATGCGCTGGTGCGTGCCATCTCGCCGGTCGATCCGGACGCGGCACGGCTATGGCTGCGCCGCGAGGGCGCGGGGCTGCATCGCTATATCGGCTGAGGCGAGGAATGGGCGTCGCAAAGAGCGCCCTCCTTCCATTTCGCGCCAAGGGTCGAAACACCCATCCCGTTGGCTTTCACAGACTCTTCCCGCGCCACATCTCAATACTGTGGCGCGGAAGTCGGCGCCGGGGATGGTCGTTGCGATTGCGGCTGCGCCGGCCGCTGGTTGCGGCCGAGCACTTCGTCGATCCAGCGCTGGTCGATGCGCTGCGGGGTCTCGGCATCGCCACCGCCGCCCGAGTCCGGGCTGCCCGGCGGCTGTTCCGATTCCGGCGGCGATGGCCGCGCGCCCTGGTCGATCGGCATGCCGTTCTCGTCCACGAAGCTGCCATTGTCCGGCTGGCCATAGGCTTCCTCGTCGGGCTCCAGCTGCCATTCGGGCAGGGTCACTTGCGTCTCGAACTGTTCGACCGGCCGGTTGGCGACGGCGACGCGCATATAGGTGGCGAAGGCGCGGGCAGGGGCACGGCCGCCGGCGAGGCCGCCGACCGCGCGGCCATCGTCGCGGCCCATCCACACGCCCGTGGTCATGCCGCTGGAGAAACCGATGAACCAGCCGTCCTTGTTGCTGCTGGTGGTGCCGGTCTTGCCGGCGACAGGCCGGCCGATCTGCGCGTTGCGGCCGGTGCCGGTGTTGACCGCGGTCTGCATGAGATCGGTCATGCCCGCCGCGACCCAAGGCGCGACCAGCACGCGACTGGTATCGTCCTCATGCTCGTAAAGCGTCTCGCCGTCGGCCGTCGTCACCTTGAGGATGCCATAGGGCGTCACCGCCACGCCCTTGCGCGCGACCGAGGCGAAGGCGCGGGTCATGTCGATGAGATGCACCTCGGAGGTGCCCAGCACCATCGAGGGATGGGTGTTGATCGCGGTCGAGATGCCGAAGCGCCGCGCCATGTCGGCGATCGCGGCGAAGCCGACTTCCATGCCCAGCTTGGCGGCGACGGTGTTGATCGAATAGGCGAAGGCGGTGCGCACGTCGATCTGGCCGACATTGCGGCGATTGTCGTTGCGCGGGCTCCAGCCGTTGATGGTAACGGGGCTGTCATTGACCGGCGTCTGCGGCGTATAGCCCGCTTCCAGCGCGGTCAGATAGACGAACAGCTTGAAGGCCGAGCCCGGCTGGCGCTCCGCCACCGTCGCGCGGTTGTAGTTGGAGTTGATATAGTCGAGGCCGCCGACCAGGGCGCGCACCGCTCCGTCGCGGTCGAGGCTGACCAGCGCGCCCTGCGCACCGCCCGGCACATTGGCGCGGATCGCCTCGACGGCGGCGCGCTGCAGCCTGGGATCGATGGTGGTGTAGACATCCAGCGGCTGCTCGCGCTCGTCGATCAGATTGTCGAGCTGCGGCAGCACCCAGTCGGTGAAGTAGCGCACGCTGTCCTGCGCCTGGTCCCGCGCCATGGGCACGGCCTCGAGATTGATGCGCGCGCGCTCCGCGCTGCTGAGGTCGCCATTGTTGACCATCACATCGAGCACGACGCTGGCGCGGTCGCGCGCGGCCTGCGCGTCGGCGGTCGGCGAATAGTTGGACGGCGCCTTGACGAGGCCGGCGATGATCGCCGCCTCCGGCAGGCTCAGCGTGGTGCCGGCATGGCCGAAGAACTTGCGGCTGGCCGCGTCCACGCCATAGGCGCCGCCGCCGAAATAGACCTTGTTCAGGTAGAGCTCGAGGATCTGCCGCTTGCTGAACTTGCGCTCCAGCGCCAGCGCCAGGATGATCTCGCGCAGCTTGCGCACCGAGGAATAGCTGTTGTTGAGGAAGATGTTGCGGGCGAGCTGCTGGGTGATGGTGGAGGCGCCCTCGATGCGCCGGCCGGTGCCGCGCCGCTCATAGGCGCGCCAGGCGCCGCGCGCCATGCCGAGCGGGTCGATGCCCGGATGCATGTAGAAGCGCTTGTCCTCCACCGAGACGAGCGCGCGGGTCATCACCTCGGGAATCTGGTCATAGGGGAGCCAGCGGCCGTAGCTGGGGCCGAGCGAGACGATCACCGACCCGTCCGCGGCATGGACGCGGATCATCTGCCCGTTGGGGGAGCTCTTCAGCGAATCGAAGCTCGGCAGCGACTGCATGGCGATCGCCACGGCGATCACCAGCGCGATGAAGGCGGTGACGCCGATGCCGATGCCGATCTTGAGGATGCGGAAGAACCAGAGTCGCGCGCGGCTCGACGTTCGTCCCTTGGCCATGCCTTACACTGCTCCACCCGCCCTTGGCGTGTTCCATACAAGTAACACGCTAGAAGCGCCATACGCCTTTATCGGGGCTGAATGAGGATCAATCGTCCTTGGGCTCGAAGTCGAGCGAGGCGCTGTTCATGCAGTAGCGCAGGCCAGTGGGTCCGGGGCCGTCCGGGAAGACATGACCGAGATGGCCGGCGCAGCGGGCGCAGCGCACTTCCACGCGGCGCATGCCATGGCTGGTGTCGAGCACTTCCTCGACCACATCCTCCTCGACCGGCGCGGTGAAGCTCGGCCAGCCCGAGCCGCTGTCATATTTATGGCCCGAGTCGAACAGCGGCAGGCCGCAGCCGGCGCAATGATAGACGCCGGCGTCCTTGAGGCTGTTATATTTGCCGGTGAAGGCGCGCTCCGTGCCATGCTCGCGCAGCACATGATATTGCTCGGGCGTCAGCTTCTCGCGCCATTGCGCATCGGAGAGGTTCAGCTTGTCCATGGGCGGGATATCGGATGGCGGGCGGGCAGCGTCAATGGCGCAGCGCCCTCGCGAGCCGGATTTCGGCCGGAAGCAGGCCTTGTCCCTCTCCCGCTCGCGGGCGGGATCAGGGGTGGGCAGAGGCACGACGCAGCGTTGGAAGGCCTGCCTCCCGCAGGCCGGAAGGGAGAGCGGCATCATCGCCCCGACCTCGAGGCATCGTCGGCTGGAACATCGCTGGACAACCGGCACCGCTTCTATTATATACCGAGCGATATGGAACAAGTGGCGATCAGAGGAAGGCCCCGTGAGTTCGACGTCGACGTGGCGTTGGCGGCGGCGCTGCGTACCTTCTGGAGCAAGGGCTATGAAGGCACTTCGCTCACCGATCTGACCGAGGCGATGGGCATCACCCGCCCCAGCCTCTACGCTGCATTCGGCAACAAGGAAGCGCTGTTCCGCCAGGCGCTCGATCTCTATGAGCGGGAGAAACAGGCCTATGTCGGCAAGGCGCTCGAAGCGCCCACCGCCAAGGGCGTGGCGGAGCGCTTCCTGCGCGGCGCCCTGGAGAATTGCACGGGCGAATGCGAACCGCGCGGCTGCCTGGGCGTCATCAGCTCGACCGCCTGCGGGGCGGACGCGGAGTGCATCCGGCAGGAAGTGGTGGAGCGCGGGCGCAAGGTCCAGGCGCTCATCATCGCGCGCGTCGAGAAGGCGATCGAGGATGGCGACTTCGACGGTCCCGTCGATCCGGAAGCTATCACCAAATATATGATGGCCGTGCTGCAGGGCCTTGCCGTGCAGGCCGGCGCCGGCGCGACCCGCGAGGAGCTGGAGCGCGTGGTGGATATGACCCTGGCCTGCTGGCCCAGCCGATAGATCTGCTTTGTTGCGGTGCAGGAAAAAATATCGAGCGGTATATAAATAGCTCTTGCGCATCGTTCGCGAATAACATACTAATCAGTATACAAATGGTCTGGGAGAGCGGCGGCCTGATTCGGCCTTCGTCGGCTCCGGGACGCTGTCAGACATGAATTGAACCGGTTTTCCTTCGAGCGACGACGCTCCGGGGGTTTGCCGACAGTGTATCCATCAAGGGCCCGGGAGCCTGCTTCCGGGGAGGGACGGCTGCGCCCCGCGCGCCGCCCAAACATGGGAGACGATATGATGGCCTATCTGCAACTCACCGAACAGGGCGCCGCCGCTCTGTTCGATCCCCGGCCCGCCGCCGCCCAGGCCACCGAGCTGACGCCGCGCGAATGGTCGATCGCCTATATGGCCCGCAAGGACGGGCTCGGTTCCATCCGGCCGGACACCCGGCTGGCCCGCTTCTTCCGCATGATCTTCGGCATCGCGCGGACCAATCCGCTGTCGGACCGCCGGCTGGAAGCACTGCGCCGCATGGCGGTGCTGACCTGGCACCACGGCTTCAACGTCGCGTCCTCGGAAATCCGGGACTTCCTCGCCGCCGGCTATTCCGAGCGGCAATATGAAATGCTGGTCTCGCGCATCCGCGCCGAAGGCCTGGCTCAGGGTCGAAAGGCTGTTCGATGACCAAGATGGAACCCATCAAGCCCGCCGAGGCTGTCGAGGTGGCGCCGGGCGGGCGCCGTTGGCGTCGCTATGCCTGGATCGCCCTGCCGGTGATCGCGGTCGTCGGCGGCTATGCCTTCATGCAGCGGGGCGCGCCGCCCGCCATGGCGGTGACGATGCCGACCGTGACGGTCTCCACGCCGCTGCAGCGCGAGATCACCGAGTGGGACGACTATGTCGGCCGGTTCGAGGCGAGCCGCACGGTCGAGGTGCGTCCGCGCGTCTCGGGCGCGATCACGCAGATCCATTTCACCGACGGCCAGATCGTCCGCGCCGGCCAGCCGCTCTTCACCATCGACCAGCGGCCCTTCGCTGCCGCGCTCGCCGAGGCCCGCGCGGGCGTGGCGACCGCCAACAGCGATCTGGCCCTGGCCCGCACCAATCTCGATCGCGCCTTGCGTCTCGTCGAAGTGGATGCGGTGTCGCAGAGCGAGGTCGACCGGCTGCGCGCGCAGGTGCAGGCCGCTTCGGCAGCGCTGGCCGCTGCCCAGGCGCGGGTGCGCAGCCGCGAGCTGGACATGGAGTTCACCGTGGTGCGCGCGCCGATCGGCGGGCGCATCTCGGATCGCCGCGTCGATGCGGGCAATCTCGTGGCGTCCGGCGAGGGCGCGGCGGGCACGCTGCTCACCACGATCAACGCGCTCGATCCGATCTACTTCACCTTCGACGGCTCGGAAGGCCTGTTCCTCAAGCAGAAGCGCGACGGCGCCAGCAATGGCGCGGAAGTGCAGATCCGCCTGCAGGACGAGCCGAACTACAAGTGGACCGGCCATCTCGACTTCACCGACAACGGCCTGGATCCGCGTTCGGGCACGATCCGCGCCCGCGCCGTCCTGTCCAATCCGGAGCTGTTCCTGACGCCCGGCATGTTCGGCAACATGCGCCTCGCCACCGGGCAGAAGGTCCGGGCGATGCTGGTGCCGGACACCGCCGTGCAGACCGACCAGGCGCGCAAGACGCTGCTGGTGGTCGGCCGGGACGGCACCGTCGCGGTCAAGCCGGTCGAGCTTGGTCCGGTGATCGATGGCCTGCGCATCGTGCGTTCCGGCCTCGCCGCCAATGACCGGGTCATCATCGTCGGCACGCAGATGGCCATGCCCGGCAGCAAGGTGCAGGTCCGCAATGGCCGCATCGCGCCCGAGGCGCAGGCCGTGGTGGCGCCGTCGAGCGGCCAGCTCATCGGCCAGGCGACCTTCGCCCGCTAAACCTCTTTCCGCAGGAGTGCGCCCATGCGCCTGTCCCGCTTCTTCATCGACCGCCCGATCTTCGCGGCGGTCATCGCGATCATCATCACGATCATCGGCGCCATCGCCTATTTCGTGCTGCCGGTCTCGCAATATCCCGAGGTCGTCCCCCCGACGGTGACCGTCACCGCCACTTATCCCGGCGCGTCGGCCGAGACGGTGGCGGAGACGGTCGCGAGCCCGATCGAGCAGGAGATCAACGGCGTCGAGAATATGCTCTATCTCTCGTCGCAGTCGACGGGCGACGGGCGCGTCACCATCACCGTGACCTTCAAGCAGGGCACCGATCTCGACGAGGCGCAGGTGCTGGTGCAGAACCGCGTCGCCATCGCGGAGCCGCGCCTGCCCGAGGATGTGCGGCGCCTCGGCATCGTCACCAAGAAGACCTCGCCCGATTTCCTGCTGATCGTCAATCTCATCTCGCCGGACGGCTCGCTCGACCGCGCCTATCTCTCCAACTACGCCCAGACCCGGATCAAGGACCGGCTGGCGCGGCTGGAGGGCGTGGGCGACGTGCAGTTGTTCGGCTCGCGCGAGCTTTCCATGCGCGTGTGGATCGATCCGCGCCGGGCCGCCTCGCTCAATCTGACGGCCGGGGACATCGTCTCCGCGCTGCGGGCGCAGAATGTCCAGGTCGCGGCCGGCATCCTCGGCCAGCCGCCCTCGGGCACCTCGGCCTTCCAGCTCAATGTCGAGACGCAGGGCCGCTTCACCGAGCCCGAGCAGTTCGCCAATGTCGTCATCCGCACCGATGCGGACGGCCGGCAGGTGCGCGTGGGCGATGTCGCCCGTGTGGAGCTGGGCGCGGAGGATTACGGCACCTCGGCCTATCTGGGCGACAAGGACAGCGTCATCATCCCGATCTTCCAGATGCCGGGCTCGAACGCGCTCGCCGCCGCCGAGGGCATCAAGGCCGAGATGGCGGCGCTCTCCAAGGATTTCCCCAAAGGCCTCGAATATCGCATCGTCTACAACCCCACCGAGTTCATCCAGCAGTCGATCGACGAGGTGGTGAAGACGCTGGTCGAGGCGATCGTCCTCGTCGTGCTGGTCATCATCGTCTTCCTGCAGAAGTGGCGGGCGGCGGTGATTCCGGTGCTGGCGATCCCGGTTTCGCTGATCGGCACCTTCGCAGTGCTGGCGGGTCTCGGCTACTCGCTCAACAATCTCTCGCTGTTCGGCCTGGTGCTGGCGATCGGCATCGTGGTCGACGATGCCATCGTCGTGGTCGAGAATGTCGAGCGCAATCTCGAACATGGCATGAGCCCGCTGGAAGCGGCGCGCGTCTCCATGGACGAGGTGGGCGCGGCGCTCATCGCCATCGTGCTGGTGCTCTGCGCCGTGTTCGTGCCGACCCTGTTCATCGGCGGCATGTCGGGTGCCTTCTACCAGCAGTTCGCCGTGACCATCTCGGCCGCGACGGTCATCTCGCTGGTGCTCTCGCTCACCCTGTCCCCGGCCATGGCCGCGCTGCTGCTGCGGCACCATCAGGCGCTGCCTGAGGGCGCGCCGCGCTGGCGGCAGCTGATCGATGCGGCCGGCGAGCGGTTCAATAGCGGTTTCGCGCGGTTCAGCGCCAGCTATGCCGCGCTGACCGCCCGGCTCGCCGTGCAGCCGCGCAAGATGATGGCCGCCTATGCCGGGCTCATCGCGCTCACCATCGGCGCGCTGTGGTACACGCCGGTCGGCTTCATCCCCGCGCAGGACCAGGGCTATTTCTTCACCATCATCCAGCTGCCGCCGGGTTCCTCGACGCAGCGCACGGACGCGGTGATGAAGAAGGTCGCCGAGCGCATGCTGACCATTCCGGGCATCAACAACACCGTCATGCTCTCCGGCTTCGATGGGGCTTCCGAGACGCGCAATGCCAATTCGGCCGCCGCCTACTGGGTGCTGGACGACTTCCCGGAGCGCGCCGCGCATGGCCAGACCATCGACGCATTGATGGCCGAGGCCGCCAGGAAGACGGCGGACATCACCGAGGCGCGCCTGATGATCGTCAAGCCGCCGCTCATCCGCGGCATCGGCTCGGCGGGCGGCTATCGCATGATGATCGAGGACCGTGACGGCCAGGGCTACAAGGCGCTCGAACAGGCGGCCTATGCCCTGATCGGCCCGGCCAACCAGACGCCCGGCCTGTCCTTCGTCTACACCTTCTTCGAGACCAACACGCCGCGCATCTTCGCGGACATCGACCGCGACAAGGCGGAGATGCTGGGCGTGCCGCCGACGCGGGTGTTCGAGACGCTGCAGGTCTATCTGGGCTCGGCCTTCGTCAACGATTTCAACCTGCTCGGCCGCACTTATCGAGTGACCGCGCAGGCGGACGAGCCGTTCCGCCGCACGCCGGCCGACATCGCCAATCTCCAGACGCGCTCGGACTATGGCAACATGGTCCCGCTGGGTTCGCTGGCGACCTTCCGCGACACGACCGGTCCCTATCGCGTCCAGCGCTACAATCTGGCGCCGGCCGTGGCCGTGGATGGCGACACGGCGCCGGGCTATTCCTCGGGCCAGTCGCTGGCGGCGATGGAAAAGCTCGCCGCCGAGACGCTGCCGCGCGGCTTCACCACCGAGTGGACCGGCATCGCCTATCAGCAAAGGACTGCCGGCAACACGGCGGTGCTCGTCTTCGCCCTCGCGGTGCTGCTGGTCTTCCTGGTGCTGGCGGCGCAATATGAGAGCCTGGTCATGCCGCTGGCGATCATCCTGATCGTGCCGATGTGCGTCCTGGCCGCGATGATCGGCGTCAATCTGCGCGGCATGGACAATAATGTCCTGACGCAGATCGGCCTGGTTGTGCTCGTGGCGCTTGCCGCCAAGAATGCGATCCTGATCGTCGAGTTCGCGCGGCAGGGCGAACAGCTGCACGGCTACACGCCGTTGGAAGCCGCCGTCCATGCCGCCGAGCAGCGGCTACGGCCGATCCTCATGACCAGCTTCGCCTTCATCCTGGGGGCGGTGCCGCTGGTGATGGCGACCGGCGCGGGCGCGGAGCTGCGCCAGGCGCTTGGCACGGCGGTGTTCGCCGGCATGCTGGGCGTGACCGCTTTCGGCCTCATCTTCACCCCCACCTTCTATGTCGTCACCCGCGCGCTGGGCGATCGGATCGCCCGGCTGCGCCGGAGCGGCGGCGCCGCCGAGCCGGCCGCGCTGCCGGCGGAATGAGGAGTTCACCCGATGTTTCGCTACCCGCGCCTCGCGCGTTTCGCCCTGCCTGTGGTTTCCGCGCTGGCCCTCACCGCCTGCGCGGCTGGGCCGGACTATGTCGCCCCCGCCCCCCCTGCGACGTCGTCCGGCCCTTTTCTTTCCGGTAACGCCCCTGCCTTCGCGCAGGCGCCTGTGCCGCAGGACTGGTGGCGGCTCTATGAGGATCCGGTGCTCGATCAGCTCATCACCGATGCGCTGGCCGCCAACACCGATATCCGCGTGGCCGTCGCCCGGCTGGAACGGGCCCGCGCGGCGCTGCGCGGCGCAAGGTCCGATCGCCTGCCGCAGACCGATATCGGCGCCGGCGCCACCTATGGCCGCCTGCCCGAGGGGCAGCGCGCGCCCGGCGCGCCGCGCGAGGACTGGTCGATCGATGCGGGTCTCAGCGTTTCCTATGAGGTGGACCTGTTCGGCCGGGTGAGCCGAGGGGTCGAGGCGGCGCGCGGCGATGCCGATGCGGCGGCCGCCGATGCGGATGCGGTGCGCGTGGCGGTGGTCGCCGACACGACGCGCGCCTATGCCGATGCGGCCTCGGGCGCCGCGCAGCTCACGGTCGCGCGCGATATGGTCGGCCTGCTCGACCGGCTGCTCGATCTCACGCGCAAGCGGCACGAAGCCGGGCTCGCCACCAGCCTCGACGTAGCGCGCATCGCCGCCCTGCGCGAGCAGCGCGCGGCGGATATCCCGCGGCTCGAAGCGGATCGCCAGGCCGCACTGTTTCGCCTCGCGACGCTGACCGGCCGCACGCCCGAGGCACTGCCGGCCATCGCCGGCGAGCGCAGCATCGGCCTGGAGATCGCGCGGCCGATCCCGGTCGGCGACGGCGCGGCGCTGCTCGCGCGCCGCCCGGACGTGCGCGCTGCCGAGCGCAGGCTCGCGGCCGACACGGCACGGATCGGCGTGGCGACGGCGGACCTTTATCCGCGCATCACGCTGGGCGGATCGGTGGGCTCGACCGGGCCGGACATCGGCGATATTTTCGGCGGCGGGCCGCTGCGCTGGCTGCTCGGGCCGCTCATCAGCTGGGCCTTCCCCAACCAGGAAGCGACTCGCGCCCGCATCGACGCAGCGACGGCGGACAGCCATGCCTCGCTGGCCGCCTTCGACGGCACGGTTCTGCGCGCGCTGGAGGAGACCGAGACGGCGCTCTCCAACTATGCCCATGCGCTCCAGCAGCGCCAGTCGCTCAAGGCCGCGCGCGACCAGGCCGAGATCGCGGCGCGCATCACCCGCGCCCAGCAGCGCGAAGGCGCCATCAACGCGCTCGACAGCCTGGACAGCGAACGCACCTTCACCGAGGCCCAGGCCGCGCTCGCCGCGCAGGATGCGCAGGTCGCGCGGACGCAGATCGACGTGTTCCGGGCCTTGGCGGGCGGCTGGTCGGCCTGAGGCCGGCCTCAGCGCCTTTCCTGGCTCGTCAACGTCGCATGATCGCGCATGCGGGCGAGATAGCGGGAGAGGATGTCGATCTCCAGATTGACCGGCATGCCGACCGCGAGCTGGCCGAGCGTGGTCACGGCGAAGGTGTGCGGGATCAGGTTGAGGCCGAAGCGGGTGCCGTCGGGCCCGTCCTGGACCTCGTTGACGGTGAGCGAGACGCCGTCGACCGTGATCGAGCCTTTCGGGGCCACATAGGGGGCAAGCTCGGCGGGCAGGCGGATGGTCACGCGATGCGAATCGCCTTCCGCCGCGATCCCGGTCACTTCGCCGATGCCGTCGACATGACCGGTGACGATATGGCCGCCCAGCTCGTCGCCGACCTTGAGCGCGCGCTCCAGGTTGAGCGCGCGGCCTTCCGTCCAGGCGCCCTGCGCCGTGCGCGAGACGGTTTCGGCCGAGAGGTCGACGGCGAACCAGTCCGCGCCCTTGTCGACGACGGTCAGGCAGACGCCGGCGCAGGCGATCGATGCGCCGATCGCGACATCGTCCATGTCGTAATGGCAATCGATGACGAGCCGCAGGTCGCCGCGCTGCTGCGCCGAGCGGATGGTGCCGATGTCGGTGACGATGCCGGTGAACATGAACTCTTTCCCGTCCCCCACTCAAATCCGTCCGGGCCCAGGGCGAACGGCGCGATCGATGCCCGCGCTCTAGCTCTCGCGCACCCGCTCGTAAACCTCCAGCCGGTCCGGGGCGAAGCTGCGGCTGTCGGCGAGCCGCCATCGGCCATGTGCATCGGCCAGCTCCAGGAGTCCGATGTCGGCGAGGCCCGGCTTGCCGCCGCCGATCAGGATCGGCGCGCGGTAGAGCAGCAGGCGGTCGACGAGATCCTCGGCCAGGAAGGCGGCGGCGGTCTGCGCGCCGCCCTCGACGAGCAGATGGTCGCCGGGGAGTGACGCGATCTCGGCCGGCGCCCCGATCGCCAGCCAGCCCTCGGGCGCGGCGCCGCTGGCGCTCAGCACGCAGCGGCGTGGCGAGCGGTCGGCGAGGCCGGGCAGGCGCACATCGAGCCGGGGATGATCGGCGGCCAGCGTGCCCCGGCCGATCAGGATCAGCTCGTGCCGCGCCCGTTCGAGATGGGCATGGGCGCGGGCCGCCGGGCCGGTGATCCAGCGGCTGGTGCCGTCGGCCAGCGCGATGCAGCCGTCGAGCGAGGTGGCGAGCTTCAGCGTGACCAGCGGGCGGCGCGCATCCTGCCGCATCAGGAAGCCGGCCATGGCGATGCGGGCTTCTTCGGCCAGCAGGCCGGTCTCTACCGCGATGCCGGCCGCACGAAGCCGCTCGATGCCGCCGCCCGCCGTGCGCGGATCGGGATCGGCGAGCGCGACGACGGCGCGCGCCACGCCCGCCGCGATCAGCAGATCGGCGCAGCAGGGGCCGCGCGAGGATTCATGTGCGCAGGGCTCCAGCGTGACATAGGCCGTCCCGCCGCGCGCCGCGTCGCCGGCCTGCGCCAGCGCCATCGCCTCGGCATGGGGGCGGCCGCCGGGCTGGGTCCAGCCCTGACCGACCACATGGCCGTCCGCGTCGAGCAGGATGCAGCCGACATTGGGATTGGGCGCGGTGCGGCCATAGCCGCGCTGTGACAGGGCAAGGGCGGCGGCGAGCCAGGCGCGATCCGGCGGCAAGGTCAGCGTGCCGCGACGGCGGCCCCGTCCCCGCTCGACGACGTCCGTCCGGCCGTGGCTTCGCGCGCTTCGGCCTTGGCCAGCCGCGCGCCGAGCTGCTTCTGGATGGCGGCGATGATCTCCTTGCGCCGCGCGCGGTTGCGCATTTCCTCCTCGCGCCACTCGATGCCGAACATGTCGGCCACTTTCTGGAACTCGCCCTGCTTCTTCTCGAGCGCCTGCTCGTAATTGGCGAGGTCCTGCATCTGCTGGCGGATGATGTCGCTGTCCTTGCGGTCGTTCATCCAGCTCTCGACATAGATGATCTCGCGCTCCTTGGGCGGCGTGCGCGAATCGAGCATGAAGCCCCAGAGCAGCAGCCCGGTGAGGGTGCAAGAGAGGGCGAGGAGCGCCCAGCGATGCGGCCGGTCCGGCGAGAACATGTCGCGCAGATCGGCAAGCGCGCTCCTCGGCGAGACCGGACGGGGGAAGATGGCCATGGCGCCTACATAGGCGTCGGGCGCCGCATTGCAAAGGCGCGCCGCCCGATGGCCGGCCGCTTCCCCCGCTCCGGTCATCGCGTCAGTCCTCCAGCCGGAACTGGACGGTCAGCGTCTGTTCCGACTGGATCGGCATGCCGTCGCGCGTCGCGGGCCGGAAGCGCCAGGCGCGCAGGGCCTGCCGCCGTGTCGCCTCGAAGAAGGCCGGATCGGTCGCGCTGACCTGCTCGACCGCGATGACCCGGCCATGCTCGTCGATGGTGACGCGGACGGTGACGCGGCCCTCCAGCCCTTCCCGGCGCAGGGCCGGCGGATAGTCGGGATGGAAGGCGTCGGCGAAGCGCGGGTCGGGCATGGCCTTGACCATTACCGGCTCGTGCGGCGGAACGACGGGCGGCGTGACCGTGCCCGGTCCGGTGTCGATCGGCGGATAATTGATGGCGATCGGCCCATTGTCGCCGAGCGGCACGATCGGGTCGACCGCGATCGGCCGCTCGTCCCGCGCGGGCCGGGGGATGGAGGGCTGCGCCGGCCGCTGCTTGGCCTCGGGCGGCGGGTCGGCCACCGGAGGCGGCGGTGGATCGATCGGTATCGGGTAGGTATAGATCGGCTCGTCTCCCGACATCACCTTGAAGGTCATCGGCACCGCGATCAGCAGCGCGACGGCGCCGCCATTCAGGGCAAGAGCGGCCGCCAGCGCGGCCGGCGAGCGGCGATTGGAATAACCGGAACGGGACAGTGACAGATCCGACATGGCAATGATCCTCTCCTCGTTGTGGGTATGTTATACTATCACGACACAGGGTATCGTCAAAGTGGATGTTTATAGATGCCTGGAGCCGCTGGAGCCTGTCCGGGTTAAATGGAATCAGTGCTTCTGCGAAAGCCCAGACTTTCGCCGGACGGGCAGGGCCCGGAGCCGCGATCACAAGCAAGGGACGACGTTTGGAGCAACATGCTTTATCCAGGAACCGTTCGCCCTGAGCTTGTCGAAGGGCTGTTCTTTCCCCTTTTCAGCGAGAAGAAAAGACAGCCCTTCGACAAGCTCAGGGCGGACGAAAGCGGAAGAGCAATGCCGATCGAGGACGCGTTGCTCCATGCCATCTTCGCCCGGCCGGCACTCCTAGGGCTGGTCCGGATGAAGTGGAATCAGTGCTCCTGCTTTCGCAGGAGCACAAGGTGGTTCAATCTCAATCGGACAGAGTCTAGCCTGCCGCGCGGCGCAGGCGTTCCAGGGCCTTGTCCCGCCCGATCAGCGGCAGCAGGCGGGCCATGTCGGGGCCATGGTCGACTCCGGTGAGCGCCAGGCGCAGCGGCAGGAACAGCGGCTTGCCCTTGCGGCCGGTGCTTGCCTTGAGCGCGCTCGTCAGTGCGTGCCAGGGGTCGGCATCCCAAACGAGGCCGGCAAGGGTGTCGGCCGCCTCGGCCAGATAGCGCCGGTCCTCATTGTCGAACGGCGGCGGCGCGATGTCGCCAGCCAGCACCGGCGCCCACTCGGCCGCGTCCCGCACCGTGGCGAGATTGGGCTGGACGACCGGCCAGGCCTGCGCCGTCACTGCGGCCGGCAGCCGGTCCGCCACGGCCTCATAGGGCAGCATGTGGACGATCTTCTGGTTGAGCCCGGCCAGCTCCTCCTCGGCGAAGCGCGCCGGGGCGCGGCCGAAATGCGCGAAGTCGAACGAGGCGACCAGCGGCGCCATGTCGATCACCGGCTCGACCGGATCGCTGGTGCCCAGGCGCGCGAGCAGGGCGCAGAGCGCGATCGGCTCGATGCCGGCCTCGCGCAGCGCATCCATGCCGAGCGAGCCGAGGCGCTTGGAGAGCTTGCCCTCGGTGCCGACCAGCAGCGCGGTGTGCGCCAGGGTCGGCGCGCCGCTGCCGAGCGCGGTGAACATCTGCAGCTGCGTCGCGGTGTTGGAGACATGGTCCTCGCCGCGCACGATATGGGTCACGCCCATGTCGATGTCGTCGATCACCGAGGGGAGCATGTAGAGCCAGCTGCCGTCGGCGCGGCGGATCACCGGATCGGAGAGCAGCCGGGGATCGAAATGCTGCGGTCCGCGCACCAGATCGGCCCATTCGATCGGCGCGTCATGGTCGAGCTTGAAGCGCCAGTGCGGCGCGCGTCCTTCCGCCTCATAGGCGGCGATCTGCGCGGCGGTGAGGGAGAGCGCGGCGCGGTCATAGACTGGCGGCAGGCCGCGCCCCAGCAGGATCTTGCGGCGCAGCTCCAACTCCTGCGCGGTCTCGTAGCAGGGATAGACACGGCCCGCCGCGCGCAGCGCCGCGAAGCGCGCTTCATAGAGATCGAACCGCGCTGACTGGCGCACCTCGCCGTCCATGCCGAGCCCCAGCCAGGCGAGGTCCGCCCGGATGCCGTCGACGAACCGCTCCTCGGACCGGGCGGTATCGGTATCGTCGATGCGCAGCAGGCAGCGCCCGCCCTCGCGCCGCGCCCACAGCCAGTTGTGCAGCGCGGTGCGGACATTGCCGACATGCATCGCGCCGGTCGGCGAGGGCGCGAAACGGGTGACGACGGTCACTGTCTCCGCCCCTTGTGCCTGTGGCGCTGCCGCCCGTGGCGCCGCCACCGGACATACCAGCGCAGGATCATGCCGAGCACCGAGAGCGCCGCGCCGGCGAGGATGACGCTGCGCAGCTCCGGACGCTCTCCGGCGCCCAGCCAGGCGGCGACTGCGAGCAGCGCGACGCTGACGATGGAGATGACATAGCCGAAGCCCTCGAGGAACGGATAGCGCGTGTTCATCACCCCGTCCGGAAGGCATTGGTGATCGGATAGCGCCGGTCGCGGCCGAAATTGCGGCCGCCGAGCTTGACGCCGGGCGGGGACTGGCGGCGCTTGTATTCGGCGACATAGAGCAGCCGCTCGATGCGTGCGACGATCGCCCGGTCGAAGCCCGCCGCGACGAGCTGGTCGACCGACTTCTCCTGCTCGACCAGGCCGTAGAGGATCGGGTCCAGCACCTCATAGGGTGGCAGGCTGTCCGAATCCTTCTGGTTCTCGCGCAGCTCGGCGGTCGGCGGCTTGGTGATGACGCGCTCGGGCATCACAGGCCCCTGCGGCCCCATGCAGAAGGGCGTATGGTTGGCGTTGCGCCAGCGCGAGAGGTCGAACACCGTCGTCTTGTAGGCGTCCTTCAGCACCGAATAGCCGCCGGCCATGTCGCCATAGATGGTGGCATAGCCCACGCTCATCTCGCTCTTGTTGCCGGTGGTGAGCAGCATGTGGCCGAACTTGTTGGAGAGCGCCATCAGC